>JAEEGL014911580.1_pt1 | contig 11919 bp, 10 predicted proteins | sample 9134231 | NCBI WGS metagenome assembly JAEEGL01 (sample SAMN16246548, study PRJNA631951) | gut metagenome | biome: gut microbiome; feature: rumen; material: fiber-attached | host: Bos | place: Iran: Karaj | collected 2018-10 | reverse complement strand
TTTTCAGAATATATTATTTTATGGAGGTAATGATTTGAAAAAGAAAATTTTCATTATAATTTTTAGTATTATGTTTTTATCATTATTAGTAATTAGTACTATAAAAATATTTCACAAAAAAGATAATAATTTAACTAAAGTAAGGGTTGCTGAAGTAACTCATTCATCATTTTATACACCGCTTTATGTAGCCATGGAAAATGGTTATTTTAAAGATGAAGGATTGGACATTGAACTAATACTAACCCCAGGCGCTGATAAAGTAAGTGCTGCAGTTTTATCAGATGATGTTGAAATTGGTTTTGCTGGAGCTGAATCAGCAATATATGTTTATAATAATAAAGAAAAAGATTATCTACAAATATTTGCTGGTTTAACTAAAAGAGATGGTCAATTTATTGTATCTAGAAAAAAACTAGATAGTTTTGAATTAAAAGATTTAATTGGAAAAGAAATATTAGTTGGTAGATCTACTGGTATGCCTGCATTAAACTTTTTAAATGCCTTAAAGAATAATGGAATTGATACAGATAAAATTAATATTAATTCTTCTGTGGAATTCGCAGCATTATCTGGAACATTTATTGGAGGAACTGGTGACTTTGTTAATCTATTTGAACCAAATGCAACATTACTTGAGGATAATGGTTATGGTTATGTAGTTGCTAGTGTTGGTAAACTATCTGGTGAAGTACCATACACAACTTTTTATGCCCGTAAAAGTTATATTCAAGATAATTACTCTACGATTGAAAAGTTTAATACTGCATTAAATAAAGCGATTGAATATACTCTTTATAATGATTCTAAAAAAGTAGCTAAAGATATAATTGAACAATTCCCTGACACTAGTATTGATGATTTAGCATCAATGATTGATAGATATAAAGAATATGATTGTTGGTTAGATAATACTTTGGTAAATAAAAAGTTATTTACAAATCTTGAAGACTTCTTAATAGCCTTTGATTTAATAGATGACTATGTTCCATTTAATGATTTAGTAAAAAATATTTCTAATGACTAATAAATTATTAGAACTTAAGAATTTAAAAAAGAATTACCATACATTAAATGGAGAAATAAAAGCTATTGATAATATTGATTTTAGTGTTTATGATCAAGAATTTATTTGTATAGTTGGCTCTAGTGGTTGTGGTAAATCAACTCTATTAAATATATTAGCTGATTTAGATACTCCATCAAAAGGAGTAATTAAAAAGAATAAAGAAGATTTAAAAATTGGTTATATGTTACAAGATGATGCATTATTTCCTTGGTTAACAATATTAGATAATGCCTTATTAGGTTTAAAAGTAGCAAATGAATTAACTGAACAAAATATAGAGTATGTTAAAGATTTATTAAAAACATACGGTTTGGAAGAATTTATTGATAAATATCCTAATCAATTATCTGGAGGTATGAAAAAAAGAGTTGGTTGAATGTAATAAAGACACTAACATTAATTAAATAAATTTTAAAAAAGCCCTAGTAGTTATAGAAACTACTAGGGCTTAATTATTAGAATTCCAAATGTGCTGTTTTATATGTATTATTATTGATAACTTCTGTTCCTTCAATTATTTGGGAATTATCTTCTCTATCTGAAATTGTGCCATTATATGATTTGTTAATTCCTTTCAAAGTACCATCATAAAATTTAAGCGTAGCTGTATTGTTTACACCTATTGTATAACCTACTATTGTAGGTGTAGAAGTATCAATAATTCCATCTTCTGTACCAATCCTCAATGTTCCACCGATATTATTAACACCATAATAACCAGTTGAAGTTATTGTACCACCAGTTATAATCATTGTACTATTATTAAGAACTGCTGGGTAAGCGGTTGAAGGAGAAGTAATAGTGCCTCCAGAAATAGTTACTGTACCAGTAACATTTTGTACACACGCTCTATTAGCTGTTACACCATCTCCATTTGACATATTTGCACTACCCGATATTGTTAGAGTTCCGCCATTATTATAAATAGCTTGTCTTTTTGTACCAATTATTTGTCCACCTGATACGGTTAATACTGCACGATTTTCATTGTTTATTACCCCTTGATCAGCACTTGTTGAAATCCATATTTTCCCTCCGGTAATATTTATTGTTCCATAGTTTTGTATCGCTTGATGGATATTTGATTTTATTTCTCCACCAGAAATTGTAATAACTCCACTACTTTCATTTTTTATAACTCTTTTTTCATCATTTGCTCCGTTACGAAGAAAAAGTCCATTTTTTATTTCAATTGTGCCACTATTGTCAATAAGTATACCTGATGTATTACTAACAGTGAAGTTTTGCAAATCGAATTCAATATTTTTATTTGCTGCTACTATAATATTTTCACTATCTATATTCTTTAATACTTTAATTACAACTTTAACATTATCTGTTGGTACACTATCAACAGCAAGTTGCAATGTTTCGAAGTTGGTATCTCCTATTGAAGCAGCATACAAGCTTTCAGTCCAATGGGCAATGTATCCAACATTATCAGTTATTGTAGTACTACTAGATATTTCTGTACCACCTTGAGTAAACCATCCAATGAAAACATGATTAGTTTTTGTAGGTATAGGCAATGGTCCTAAAATATCATTTGCTTCAACATATCTTGTAGTCTCATTAATAGAACCACCGTCTGGATCAAATGTAACTGTATAACCATTTCCTAAATAACTAACACTATACAAAGAACCACTTATAGTCTCTCCAGTTGTTACAACATTATATCCTGTTTCAACATCAGCTACCTTAGATGTAGAATCAATTGCTATGGTTTTACCTTTAGCTGTTCCATCATAAAAATTAAAGTTTACCGTGCTATATATACCATTTGCTTCTCCTTGAATTAATAAAGAATTTCTATTAATATTATTATCTTTAACTCCAATCGTCATTGTTCCTTCATTTTGAATACCATTTGAACCAGTTGATATTATTGTCCCACCAGTAATTGTCAAAGTACCACCAGATAAATTTTGAACTGACGCTCTTTCGGTTGTGACTGCTGATAAATAGGCATTGCCTGAAATTGTTGCTACCCCATTATTATTATAAAGGGCTTGCCTTCCTCCAGTTGCAATAATTCTGTTATTTATAGTAATAACACCATATTGTTCATTATTAATTGCTCCATTTTTGGCAGCATCTGAAGTTACTGTTCCATTTATTATTTGAGTTGTACCATTATTTGAAATTACTGGATTATTTTCATAATTACTTAAAGTATTATTATTTAAATCAAGAATTATATTTTTATTTCTACCTATTGTAATTATTTCACTTGTATCATTTAAAAGAACAACTGTTTTTTGTTGATTGTTTGTTCTTACATTATTAATAGCACCTTGTAAAGTCGCATATAATCTATTATCCATAATAGCTATGGCATCATCGATATATAAGAAATCAAAATCCATATCAATATTATAATTTGTATCTGTACTATCATATCCGTTTTCTGCATATCCAATGGTTAAAGATATTGTTGTTGTAGATCCTAATTTACACTTTGAGCTATTATTATTATCGCACAATAAATCATTTATATGATAACCACTTAATGTATAAGTTAAATTATTAGGCAATCCCGTTATACTTGTAAGTGCCGCTTCAACATTACCAATGTTAGTAATATCAACAATATAAGTTACTGTAGAATCACTATTAGGTAAATTTATATTTGCACTAGCATTATCATAATTGAAATTTTCATTACTAGAACTCGCAGATGATGTTACAGTCGATTTCATAAAATTAGTAATTCTAATATCTTTTTGAAGACGAATCATCGCGCTTATATCGCTAAAACTTAAATTAGAATAATAAGCCGAAAAGCCATATGATAAAAATACTACACATACTAAAATAGCAATAAAACACATAATTATGGGATTAAATTTCTTATTCTTATATCTTTTTTTTAAACTTTCCATATATGTCCTCCTATTACTATTATTTAATATAACAACATTATAACATAATATCGCATAATTACAATTGGCCAAAAATGTTAAATAATAATTGTTATTCTAAAATAATTAAATATAAAATATACATTATAATGATGAGAAAGGGACAAACAATGAAATACAATATTGTGGATATTATAGATAAAGATAAAACTAATTCTAAACTAAAAGAAATAGTTAATAAGAAGCTATACAGAATCATTGAATTATTGGAGTTTAATAATAATTCTTTCTATTTTGATATAGATAGCAATAATGAATAGAGTTGGAATTTATTTAAGATTATCTAATGAGGATAATGATAAAACAAATAAAGATGATGATAGCGAATCAATTAAGAATCAAAGGAATCTGCTTACTCAATATATTAATAAGCATCCTGAATTTATTTTGATAGATGAATATTGTGACGAAGACTTATCTGGTGCTGGAACTTATAGACCAGAATTTGAAAGACTAATTAGAGATTGTGAAAATAGAAAACTTGATATTGTTTTATGTAAAAGTCAATCAAGATTTTCAAGAGATATGGAAATTGTTGAAAAGTATATCAACAATAAGTTTAGAGAATGGAATATCAGATTTATTGGTTTATCAGATAATACGGATACTGACATTCTAGAGAACAAAAAAGCAAGACAAATAAATGGTCTAATTAATGAATGGTACTTAGAAGATGTTTCTAATAACATAAGAAGTGCTTTTTGTGCCAAAATGAAGCAAGGAGAATATATTTCTCCTTTCGCTCCATTTGGCTATGAAATTGATCCATCAGATAACAACAAATTAATAATAGATTCAGCTGCCTCTGAAATTGTTAAAAATATATTTAATCTATATTTAACAGGTCTAGGATTTACAGGTATTGCTAAATATTTAAATAGCAAAGAGATACCTTGCCCTTCCCTTTATAAATACCAAAAAGGTATTAGATTAAATGTAAATAGCAATAGACATCGCGAAGAAATAAAATGGACTACAAATGCCATTAAAACTATTTTAACAAATGAAGTTTATTTAGGGCACTTAATTCAAGGTAAAAGAACTACTATTAGTTATAAAAATCACAAAATTAGAAATAAGGATAAAAGCGAATGGGTTAAAATTAAAAACACTCACAAAGCTATCATTGATGAAGAAACATTTAGTAAAGTACAAATGGCTATGAAAGAAAGAACTAAACCTATGAAAACAACAGGCCTGGTTCATATCTTTTCTGGTAAAGTTTTTTGTTTAGAATGTGATCACTATATGAGAAAAAAGAACTCATCTAAACACGAATATCTAGTATGTTCTAATAATCGTGATGGATATGATAATTGCATAAATAAATCTTCTATAAGGTATGATACTTTAGAAGGTATTATCTTAAATGAAATAAATAGGATAATCAAAAAATACTATGATAATAAAATATTACAAAGTGAATATAAAAAGAATAATCAAAATAAATATACTGACAAAATATCACATTTAGAAAAGCAAAAACAAGAAATAGAAAACAAGATATCTAAATCAAAAAACTATTTGAAAAGTCTTTATGAAGATAAGGTAAATAATAATATTTCAAATGAACAATTTAAAGATTTAATTACTATTTATAATAGTGATGAAGATAAATATAAAGATCAAATTAAATCTATAAATAATGAAATTGCATATTACAAGATGAAAGAAGAATCGTGGGAGAATAATAAAGAGATATTTAATAAATATCAAGAATTTAAAATATTAAATAGGATTATTGTTGATGAATTTATAGATAAAATCTATATTGGTAAAACTAATGAAAAAACAAAATACAGAAATATACATATTAAATGGAAGACTTATTAAATGTGTCTTTAATGTATTCAACGAGTAGCATTAATAAGAACACTAGCTATTAAACCAGATATACTATTGCTTGATGAACCATTTTCTGCTTTAGATTATCAATCCCGTTTAGCAGTTTCCGATGATGTCTTTAAAATAATTAAAAATGAAAAGAAGACTGCCATAATGATAACTCATGATATTGCTGAGGCAATATCTTTAGCGGATAGAATAATTGTTTTAACCAAAAGGCCATCAAAGGTAAAGAACGTTTACAATATTATTTTAACAAATAAAGATACACCAACAAATAATAGAAAGTCCAAAGAATTCTATGACTATTATGATCTAATATGGAAGGATTTAGATATTAATGTCTAATGAACAACTAAGTTTTCTAAAAAGAATTAAAAGAAATAAAAGAATAATTCTTTTATTTCAATCATTAATAGTTATAGTATTTATAATTTTATGGGAATTACTTGCTAGGGTTGGAATTATTAATTCGTTTATATTTTCTAAACCATCAGATATCTTATTAACTGTTGTTAGTTTAATAAAAACAGGTAATTTATTTGGGCATATTCTGATAACATTATATGAAATACTAATATCTTTTGTATTAGGTATTATATTAGGCTTTATTATAGCTATCCTATTATATGAATACCCTACTTTAGCCAAAATAGTTGATCCATTTCTTACAATGCTTAATTCTTTACCTAAAGTAGCTTTAGGCCCATTAATAATAATTGTTATGGGAGCTAATATTAAAAGTGTAATAACTATGGCTCTTTTAATAAACTTAATAATTAGTATTATTACTATTTATAATGGCTTTTTAAGCACTGATATTAATAGATTAAAACTATTAGATTCTTTTAAGGCAACTAAAAAACAAAAACTTATGATGTTAATAATACCTGAATCGTATAGAACAATTATATCTTCATTAAAGTTAAATATTTCAATGAGTCAGATTGGTGTTATTATGGGTGAATTCTTAGTTAGTAAAAAAGGTATAGGATATTTAATAATCTATGGTACCCAAGTATTTAATTTAAATCTTGTTATGACAGGAATATTGTTATTAATAATTACATCTTTCCTACTATATAAAATAGTTTTAAAAATAGAAAGTAAATTATTATCATAAAAAAATATGCTTTAAGCATATTTTTTATATTTTATTTTCTATAATGCTACTGTTCTTAACAACTAATAAATATACATCCATATTATTCTTAATATAGAATATTCCCTTTTCATGTTCAACAATATTTAAATAAAGAATAGGTAGTTTTAGATTATCACGAACATCTAATAATTCTGTAAAACTCTTAACTTCGATTATTTTACAATCATCCATATTAATTATGGCTTTTGTTTCTACGATTAATCGATCATATTCTTTTAATAGTTTTTTAACATATTTATCATATGGAGTCTTAACCTTTATCATTAAACCCATAAGTCTAATACTAGAAGATAAGAATATACATGTAATTATAAAGAATGCAATCTCTAAGATTAAGTATTCAACATTAAATATTATATTGCCTTTTGGTGTTACTTCTTTAGTAGTCATCTTATCATTAGAATTAATATTTATTTCAATAGCTTTTTCTGATAAAGGTATTTTAACATTTAATTTTGTATTTTCATTTATCTTATAATTCAAATCAGGATCTGTTTTTTTATTAACAATCATGTATACATTTAAATAACTGGTTGTATCTACACCTGTCTCAGCTTTAAACTTATTAGCTAAAGCATTATAGTATTCATAATCAATAGTTATTGATTCATTAATGGTGGTTGCTCCACCATCTTCTAATTCTTTCTTAGTAGAGTCTTTTAATACATAATCTCTGTCAACATAATTTGTACCATTAACATTTTCAATTACTAAATTAGCAATAATTTTATAATCAAAAGTCATTGTTGTTAATTGTTCAATATTAAATAAATAATTAAAATCAATATCAACACTATCAATTAAGTTAGCAACATATGCTCTATTCATATCTAAGTATTCTTCTTCATAAACATCGTTTTGATTTAAATATACTTTATATGTTGTATTATTAACATCATTATATTTAATTGGTTCTACTTTTTCTCGATCTATAGTCTTAGTGGCAAATAACATACAAATAATAAAGAAGAGTTCAAATAAAAGCACGTTAAAAAGAAATCTACTAATATAGTTAAAATAGACTTTATTCTTTTTCTTTTTAACTTGTGTAGTACTAGCATCTTTAGGGCTTACTTCTTCAGTTGAAATACCATTTGAATTAATTTTCTTAATTGATGCCTTTTTGCTAGTTCTTTTCCTAGTATTTACTACTTCCTCCTCTTTCTTTGTCATCTAACACCCTTCTTATATATTATTTAACCATACAGTTGGATACCCAATATATGGAATTCTAACATTAACTGTTCCGATAATCATATCACTTTTTATAGGATAATTATCTATATCGTTGTTTGCATCTCCTTTAGTATAAAAGAAGTATTCATCTTTAGCTTTAACTTTTTTTACTAATCTATGAATAATTATTCTTCCTTCATACCTATAAGCAATTACTTGACCTATCTCAATATCATCATAATCGCTTTCTACTTTTTCAATTACTACTACATCACCTTTATTAATACTTGGTACCATACTACCACTACCAACAACTATTGCATGGTAATGGAAATAACCTGATGTAAGATATACTAATATAGTAATAACAATAGCCCCAGGAATCAAAGAAATAAATTGCCTTTTTTGAATAGCCCTAGTAACATCTTCATCTCTTTCTTTTTTATAAAACTTATATACTCTATAAAGTAATATAAATGGGGCAATTAATTGAAATACTGCATAAATATATTCATTTGGATTAGGTACTATTGGTAATAATAAAGCATATAATTCCATTACCAATAAATATAATATAGTTGGTTTATAACCACATTTAGATACTATATACGTACAAACTACATTTATACTTATGTATGGTAATACATTTAAAGCAATAAACATAAATGTAGTATAACTAGTTTTAAATGTAGATATACTATAATATGGTACTAAATCCAATAATATAAAGGTTATACAAGTAATTACTATTAATAACTTTGAACCTTCAGATTTAACGAGCATTGCATAACGAAGTATTTCTTTAAAGATAATAAATAGTATTAATGGAATAATTATATTTACTATATTAGTTATTGTATAATAATTAACTGGTCTATAGAAAGAAAATAATAAACCAGATAAATAATATATTAAAAAATAAGCTAATAAGAATATTATGACTTCAATACATATACTTTTTGAATATCTATGACGATCTTTTTCAAAACCAAATAGGAATTTGAATAATATCAAAAGTATAATAATAAAGCCAACTTTATAATATCCACTTAATATACTTGATACAAAATTATTTAGTAAAAGTATTGCTATAATTACTAAATTAAACACTAACAATCTTTTATAACCACTTTTCATCCTTTCATCTCTCCTAAATAATTTTGTTAAAGTATATTAAGATATAAAATCTTAATAACTTTATTTTCTATGCAGATTTAAAATTAGCAGTTGTATTACCTAATGAAACTGTAAAATCACCATCTAGAACGTTAGGGTTATCTCCAGTGGCTTCAATTGTTAATACTACTGGAATATTATCACCAGCATCTAAATCAACATTAAATGATGAATCACCTGGGGCATATGTTACAGCAGATTGACCAGTTCCAAATGTTAAAGATACATCAAACATATCAGCACATTCTGAAATAGTTGAAGCACTAGAATTTGGAGTTGCATAAGCGCCTGGATTAGAAGCATCTTCTTCTAGTAATCTATCAGATCCAGTTGAAACATAAGTACAAGTTAGTGATCCAAAAGAAATTGAATCTAATGTGGCATCAATATCACCATCATTTAAAACATAGAAACTATATTCAACTTTACTTCCATCTTCAGGTTCTAATGTTGGAGCTACATTTTGATAGAATGTATATTTCATCAATTTAGCTGAACCATTATTAGCACTTGCTGTTACACCGTTAACGTCTTGAGCAGTACCAGTTGTTAATGGTGCCATATTAGTACCATCACTAGAAAAACCAACACTCCAATTAGAACCATCAACTTGAACATTGGCAGTTGAAGTAATATTTAAAACACTTGAATAAGCAGCAAAACCTACAGATAATCCTGCAACTGCAAGAACTAGGGCTACTATAGCAAGAATTTTTCCTCCTCTTTCTTTTTCCATTATTTCACCTCCTCATTTTCTGTTTTTTTAGCATAAGATGAGTTTTTTTCTTTCATAAAAAATAGCTTTTTTCAAAATATCGATATTTTCCTATGCTACAATAAAATTATAAAATAATATAGAGAAAAATTCAACACCTTTTAGGCCTTAATAAAGGAAAACATTATATCAACATGTCAAGTAGAATTATTTTTACACTAGCCCTAGACATATACATTTGCTAGATTTTACAAGTAACTAACCAGGTTTTAGTTAGATTAAAAAAGAAGTATTGTTTATCTATACTCCTTTATATATCAAATAATTTGTTTCTCTTTTTTACAATATGCATAATAGAAAAGCTAACCATCAGCAATGCTATTAAGGATACTACCGGAACAAATAAACCAGTTTGAGGATTATCAACTACATTTGGAATAGCATCATTCCCACCTGATTCAGATACTACTTCAACTTCCGTTGTTGCCTTTCTGCCCAAGTATTCTATAGTTATTATCTGTCTACCTAGTTTTTTATTATTAAAACCTGTTATATTTACATTTTTATCATCAATCCCAATAGTACTAGTTTCTCCATCGTTATATACTGTTTTAAGCACTAGACCAGATAAATCTAATTCATCTTTATTTTGTATGTATTTCGTTTTACCAATATTACCTTCCAATTCAACTTCACTTAATTCTTTAATTAATAGTTCTGGACGCAATATTACAAAATAATCTTTTTCATATAAAGTCTCATAATTGAAGAACTCTAATAATTCTGGATTTGCTTCTAGCTTGTCATTACTTGTCTTGCTCCATACGTATAGCTTACTTAAATCAGTATAATAGTTATATGTAAACTCATTTCTTTCATTTACATTTCCAGAATAATTTCTACCAACAAATTTACCATCTATGTAAATATAAGCATATAATCCGTTTTCTTTTGTATATCTATCACTATTAGGTGTGTTATAAGCTGTACTTGCTTGTTTAAAATTATCATAATCAGTTGAATATATTAGTATATCTCCATCTTTTAAATCACTTGGTTTAATATATTTATTTCTTGATGCGGCTTGTCCATACCAACTTAAAGCAATTATATTACTACCACTATTCATTAAAGTTACTCCACTCCAGTAATCATTTAAAATCATATTCTTAAATAATTTATGCTTGTCATTCATATTAGAATTGAACTGTAATGGATTAGGATTATTTTGATCATATAATCCCGAATTACGCTTAAAAAGATTGGCAAAATCAAAATCTTTAAAGTCAAAATTAGAGTTGCTTGTACATGAATATATTTTATCTAATAATTCTAATCCTGTATAAGAATTCTTATATTCATTAAAACACTTACTATATTCTTTTTTAATTACTTTTTGAACAATTTTATTATTTATATTACCAGTAGCAATAGAAATACTGGAATTACTATTTTTCAAAAAAACGCCGTCAGATTCAATAACTTTATTTAAATTAGAATAATCCTTTTTTACTTTAACTTTATATACTAACTTAATACTTTTATTAGCATCTAAATTAGATATATTCCAAGTAACATAATTATTAGAATAAACACCATTATTATTTGAAGATAAATATGTAACATAGTTACCTAAAGTTTCTTTAATAACAAATGATCCATAGTTTTGTGGATTATAACTTGTATTACTCATATTCTTAATAGTTATTGTATATTCTAATTCATCATTTAAATACACATTATTGTTATTCTTTACATTAACTGTTTTTTCAATATACAAGCCTGGATATTCTAAACGTAATAAACTTTGGTTGTAGTTTTTTTCCCTAATACTTTAATTAAACATAGC
>JAEEGL013464602.1_pt1 | contig 11919 bp, 8 predicted proteins | sample 9134231 | NCBI WGS metagenome assembly JAEEGL01 (sample SAMN16246548, study PRJNA631951) | gut metagenome | biome: gut microbiome; feature: rumen; material: fiber-attached | host: Bos | place: Iran: Karaj | collected 2018-10 | reverse complement strand
TGTTGCCATCTCCCAAATCTCTCTTGTAAATACCTTTCCATCAAGAGGCAGAACGAAAGTAAGCGCAATGGTGTTTGCCGGATGGCAGTGATAAACCACACGGATATTCTCATCTCTCTTCTTGCAGACCTCAAGATTCATAAGGTGTGACGGAAGCTCAGAGGTTGGTCTTCCGCCCTCTACCAGGCCCCAAACGATCTTGTAATTCTCACCCTTATCGTCAACTCTGATAATGCAGACATTGGCTGCCGGATCGATCTCAACATTTCTAAAATACTTGCCGGATCCCGTTACCATAAAATACTCACCTGCAAGTTCAGGCACAGAAGTACCGATCGCCTTCCACTCCCCTGACTCGTCCAGGTCATCTTTTACTGAAGCAATCTCTTCATCCTTAATTCTGTAGCTTAAGTTTCCGCCGTTTCTTTCATGCCATCCCTGATAAAAACCGTCAACACACAGACGGCAGAAGCCCTGTGCAAATTTTGCATCTAAAACTTTCATTTTCCATCTCCTCTAAAGTTCGTATAAAATTTATCGTATGCATATTCCAATATGCATCTTAATTTGCAGATGTACTCTGCATCTTTCTATCACGCACCCGGCAACATGTGCTTCCTGCCATTACGCTCTCTTAGCCAGAACTTCCTTCTCATACTCTTTACATTCAGCAAACCAGTTTTCCTCAAGAGATACGCCATTTTTCTCGCAGTAGTAATCCCAAACATCTCCAAAGGGCATCATCTTAAGCTGTTCTGTCAGGGACATGAGCTCAGTGAAATTACAGGAATCCTGGAGCTGTGTCATCTTATCCATTGGCTGAAGCTGCGCATACATGAGGGCCTTTAAGAAGTTTCTCATGCCATTTGTCCAGGCAGAAATTCTGTTGATGCTGGCATCAAAATAATCCATGCCGATATAGAATCTGTCGGCTCCGCATCTTACAATCTCCTGAGCCAGATCTTTTGCATCATCATTGAAAATAACTACGTGATCGGAATCCCAGCGAACAGGGCGGGATACATGAAGTGCCATCTTATCATAGAAAAGAAGCATCGAACTGAGCTTGTCTGCCACATTCTCCGTAGGATGGAAATGTCCTGTATCAATTAGGCACATAACGTTATTTCTTGCGGCGTAGTTCATGTAAAACTCGTGACTACCAACGGTATAGGACTCTGCCCCGATTCCAAATACCTTTGACTCCACGGCAATAGCCACTTTGCTTCTGTCATAATCTATAGAAAGAATCTGATCAAGAGAGTCCTTTAGCCTTGCCCTTGGAGCCTTGCGGTCTCCCGGAACATCCTTAAGTCCGTCAGGGATCCAGATATTCATCATACAAACCTGACCTGTCTGCTCTGCAAAATACTCGGAAATTCTGATGCAGGCCTGACCGTGTCTGATCCAGAACTTACGAATCTCTTCGTCTGCTGATGAAAGTGTAGCAACTTGCGACTTGGGATGACTGAAATATGTGGGGTTAAAATCTACTCCAAGTCCTCTCTCCTTTGCAAATTCTGCCCATTTCTTAAAGTGCTCGGGCTTAAGCTCATCTCTGTCAGCCCACTGTCCTTCTTCAAATATCGCATAAGATGCATGAAGGTTGATCTTGTGCTTACCGGGAACAAAGCTGAAGGTCTTGTCCATATCGGCCATAAGCTCCTCAGGAGTTGTTGCTTTATATGGATAATTTCCCGTTGTCTGGATTCCTCCGGTAAGAGGTCCTTTCTGATCAAAACCGATTACATCATCTCCCTGCCAGCAGTGCATGGAAAGCTTGATCTTGGAAAGAGCCTCCAGTGCCTTATCTGTGTCTACCCCGAGCTTTGCGTAGCGCTGCTTCGCATCTTCATATCTCTCTGTTACATTCATATCTTTTCCCCTTCCTTCTCTCTGTGTATTCAGGACAAATCGGCTTTTGATGGTCTCAGACATAGTTACAGAACCACTCGATTCTTGTAACAATTTACTTCGGCTACGCCTGCCGATTCTGTTCATGATAATAGTTTAGAAGAAGGAAGCAAAAAAGATAAGGTCTGCTCCTCACAAATTTTACGTCCTTTCTTGCAATTTGCACATCCATGAAATATCATAGGGACATGAACACGAAATTGCTTGAAATATTAGGAAAAATTACAGATGAAGAGCGGGCCATCTTAAATGGTGAGGAGCATATAAACAGAGACCTTTATTACAGCTGTGAGAAAAAGAATTCAAAAGGTGATGAGATTGATTCCGCAAGAGTGCTGCAGGATGGGAAGCTGATAGATATGAGGCCTCATGTGCGTTTCATACACTTTCCTCTCCACACTCACAACTACGTTGAGTTTATATATATGTGCAAGGGAGAGACTGTCCACATCATTGACGGCCAGAGAATAACCTTAAAGCAGGGAGATCTTCTTTTCATGAATCAGCATGCCAGACAGGAAATCCTGCCTGCGGGAGAAAACGATATTGCCATTAACTTTATGATCCTGCCCCAGTTCTTTGACACTGCCTTCACCATGCTGGAAAACGAGGCCAATCCACTTAAAGATTTTCTTATAAGCTGTCTTACAAAAAAAGATCTTGGTGGAAATTTCCTATATTTCAGTGTAGCAAAGATCCCTCAAATCCAGAACCTGATGGAAAACCTCATCTGGAATATGCTTAGAGCCTCAGAGGATTATAAATCCAGAATGATAGATCAGGTGACCATGGGACTTTTGTTTCTTAACCTCATAGAGCACGCTGATACCCTTAGAGTTTCCCGCAAATCCTACGATCAGGAGCTGGTGGTCAAACTCCTTCAATACATTGATAATGACTATCGCGACGCTTCCCTCAACGCTTTTTCTGCAAAAATAAAAGAGGACGAATACGTCCTCTCGCGTATGTTAAAGAAAAATACCGGAAGTACCTTTAAGGAGCTGCTACAGCAAAGGCGTCTGTCCAAAGCCTGCGAGCTTTTAAAAAACACAAGTCTCTCAATTGCAGATATATCCGTCCTTGTAGGCTACGACAACACCAGCTTCTTCCACAGGCTCTTTTTGCGAAACTACGGAGTAAGCCCAAGGCAGTATCGCCTAAGTAACTCCTGACATAGTTTCATATTATGACTCAGAGGCTTTATTGCTACCATCAGGCCCTAAGTAGCTCAGGCTAAGCATGGTGGTATCGTCAAACTGCTCTGCATCCTTTACGAAATCAGCTATTGCCTTCTCAACATTGCAGATTGTCTCATACGGATCAGCATCTTTATGCTTATTCAGAGCCTCTAAAAGCCGTTTTTCTCCAAACATGTTTTCTTCGCTGTCGTGAGCCTCTGTCACACCATCGGTATATATAAATAACTTGTCCCCGGGAGAAAGTTTAACTTCATATTCCTGATATTCCAGACCTTCAAAACCGCCAACCATCGGATTATGATCCCTGAAAATAAAATTATAATCATCTCCGTTAAGCCGGAGGGCTGGATACTCATGACCTGCATTTGCAGTTACAAGTTTTCCTGAAGATAATTCCAAAACGCCAAGCCATACTGTAACAAACATCATCTGCTTGTTATTGGCGCACAAAACATTATTTGTATCTTCCATTATCTTTCCGGGCGATAGTCCCAGCATGGCATTATTTTGAAGCACTGTCTTTGCAGCCATCATAAGCAGGGCTGCCGGAACTCCCTTATCCGAAACATCTGCAATTATCACGCAAAGATGGTCATCATCCACCAGGAAAAAGTCATAGAAATCACCGCCCACAAGCTTTGCAGGCTTCATTACCGCATATAGATCAAATTCCTTTCTTTCGGGAAAAGCAGGAAAGCTGTCCGGAAGAGCATCCTTTTGGATGTTTGCTGCCATATCAAGTTCAGCTCTGGCGCGTTCCTCCTTTGCAGTCATTGTTTTCATGTTATCCATATAATTGGAAAGATCATACTCCATCTGAGCCATTACATGACTTAGATGTTCAACTTCATCTCCGGTATTTATTTCCAGAAGCGAAAAGTGTTCCTTATCATTAATGCCTTGCTGTCTGTCCGAAACATATTCTTCAGCAGCCTGAGCAATCTCATTGATAGGATCCACCAGCGTTCTTTTCATTCGTTTGTTCAGAATAATTGCAAATATTATAGCTGTAATGACAATGGCAGATAAATAATGGATAGAAAAGTTATAAATATCTTCTCCCACATCTCCCATTGTAAAATCTCCCATAATAATCCCCGTCACAGGTTTTCTTTCATTTGTTATCTTAAGTCCCGAGGTTATGGAAAACAGGTGAACATCGTTGGATGCATAGATAGGGATTTCTTCGCCTGAAAGAAAGCTTTCCATTCTATTAGCCGGAATGTGAACAGCCATTCCGGTTCTTGTATCATCTTGATCGCTAAACTCATGGGAAACAACATATACGAGGGTTTCCGTTTCAAGGTCATAAGCCGTGAAATACACCCCTTCATATAAATAAAACATATGTATTGATTGTATTATCTCATACAGCTTACTATAATCCTCACTCTCGGTAATCTCGGAAAAATGGGCATAGTATTCCTCTGTTCCCATTTTTTCAAGTTCTTCTTCCGTCAGGGACTTGTAGATTTCCATGGTCCTTTCAGCCATTCCTTCAAGATCCACGTCTTTTTTAGCCATGTGTAAAGCTGATGCTGCCATGGAAAAGGCATTGGATACTTTCTGATCCACAAGATTTTGTACATATACTGCAATTCCTACCAGCAGACCCATAACACCTATGGAGACCGCACCAATAATGGTAAGCGTTCTCACTCTTTTTGATAAAGAGTTAATTTTTTCCTTTTTCTCTCCGTTTTTTGCCATAAATGCAAACCCGAATCAGCGCGCAATCAGTATTTTGCAGCTTCTTGGTCCCAGTTCCAGATGATCCTGATAAAGATTTTTCTTTTCCTTTCCAGTCTCGGTTGAAAAGCCCTCCGAATCAAAGGAAAGATACCAGCTATATCCCTCAGGTATTATGGGAAGTTCAAAGTTGTGAGCTTCCCAGTGGGCATTGACCGCCACATAAATAAATACATCTTTCTTCGTATGATATTTTCCATGGTCCTCTGCGTACATATAAGCAAAACTCAAGGTTGGCTCTGCTTCGTTTATCTCCCAGGCCCTTGTTCCATGGAAAGATACTTCCGGATATCCGGTGCCATTATGTCCAAAATCATAGCCGGTATCAGTCATAACCGGATGTTTTTTTCTAAAGGCAATGAGTCTTTTTATATAGCAAAAGAGCTCCTGATTTTCATCAAGCTTTTCCCAGTTAAGCCAGGAAATCTCATTATCCTGACAATAGGCGTTATTGTTCCCACTTTGAGTATTTGCAAATTCATCTCCCGAAAGGAGCATTGGAACCCCGCGGCTGGTAAGTAGGATCGTCAGCATATTTCTCATCTGCCGAAGGCGTAAAGCCTTGATCTCAGGGTCATCCGTCTCCCCCTCAAAGCCACAGTTCCAGCTGTCATTGTCATTGCAGCCATCTATGTTTTCTTCGCCGTTATCCTCGTTGTGCTTGTCGTTATAGGACACCAGATCATAGAGAGTAAAGCCGTCGTGACAGGTAACGAAGTTGACCGATGCAGCGGCACTTCTTTCCCCATACATATCATCTGAGCCTTTTATACGATGAAAGAGCTCCGGTGCGCACTCAGCTCCGCCCTTTATAAACTTTCTAAGACAATCCCTGTATCTTCCGTTCCACTCAGACCATCTGCTAAAGGCCGGAAAGCTCCCAACCTGATAGAGCCCGCCTGCATCCCAGGCCTCGGCAATGATCTTGCATCTTCCAAGAACAGCATCGTGGGCTATGCTCTCAAGAAGCGGCGGTTCCATCATCGGAGCTCCGTTTTCATCCCTGGTCAGGATCGATGCCAGATCAAACCTGAATCCGTCCACATGATAGGCCGAAACCCAATATCTTAAGCTGTCCATTACCATGTTCCTGACAATTGGATTGTTGCAGTTCATGGTATTCCCACAGCCGCTGAAATTGTAATAATACCCTTCGGGAGTCATGAGATAATAGGTCCTGTTATCGATTCCACGGTATGAAATATAGGGACCGTTCTCGTTTCCCTCAGCGGTGTGATTGAACACCACATCCAGGATAACTTCTATACCGTTTTTATGAAGAACCTTTATCATATTCTTCAGTTCATCCGCTTCCATACCATAGGGCGCAGATGAAGCGTATCCTGCTTTGGGCGCAAAAAAGCACGCTGTAGAATAGCCCCAGTAATTCATGAGGTCTTTTCCACCGTGCTTTCTGTAATTCTCAAATTCATCAAATTCAAAAATGGGCATAAGCTCGACGCAGTTTATACCCAGTTCCTTTAGATGATCAATCTTCCCGATAAGACCCGCATATGTACCCTTATACTTTACGCCACTGCTCTCATGTCTTGTAAAAGAGCGAATATGCATCTCATAGATGATAAGCTCCTTAAGATCTTTTTCCAGGGGTTTGTCACCTTCCCAGAGATAATCTTCCCTTATGATCTGTCCCCGAAGAGGCAAAAGACCTTTCTCCGGCTTCCTTCCCCAGACTGACCTGCCGGATACCGACTTGGCGTAAGGGTCAAGGAGGATCTTTTTTTTATCAAAAAACAGCCCATTTTGGGGATTATATTCTCCGTCAAAGCGATAGCCATACTCAATGTTATCCGCATCCAGGCCATATACCATCATGGTATAGACATTTCCAATCCTGAATTCTTCCGGGAAAGGTATCTCAATCCAGGGCTTTGGCTGACTGTGCAGAAACAGCACAAGTGTGCAGCCTGTTGCCTCCTTGGAATAAATGCTGAAATTAACAGCGCCGTCTTCCATCAGGGTTGCACCAAACGGAAACATCCTGCCTATCCGATACTCAAGATCACCTATTTTATTGGTCGGAAATGTATCTATCAGCTTCATATATTTCTAAATTTATCAGTTTATAAATAAATGGTTATTGTTAAGATAAGCCCCAGGATAGCATTTCCCAGCGCCAGTTCCCAGCCTGTAAGGATCAGCCAGAGAATATTCATACTCCTCTCTAAAAAAACTAATAATTATACACAATAAGTTTACCATATACCGCACACTTCTTTTTGTAAAAAATGTGTAAAAAAAGAGCACATCATTTGATGTGCCCTTGTAGTTCACAGCTTAAGCTATTGTCTTACAATTTCGCCCATAAGCTCATACATAGCTTCATAGTTAAGTTCATCGGTACTTTCCAGTTCAAAAACAAGATTTCCTTCTGTCCACTTTGCAACCCTGTAGGTATCATTGGTTCCAAATATCGAAACCTCTATATCACCCACAGAAAAGCTCTTTTCGGAATTCATGCTTTCAGAGCAGCCGCTTACAGAAGCCGGAATCTCTTTTCCCTCAGTAGAAAGCATTTCCTTTACGATAACTTCGTTTCCTGCCATGTCATAGAAAATCAGGGCAATCTTCTTATCGTACAGATAGTACTCCTTTGAAGATGCAAAGCTGTCAAGGTAAGCTATTGCCTTGAACTTGACTCCCGCAGCCCTTGAAAGCATGGAGAGAGATGGATATGACTTTTTGATATTACCGGAAAGAGTATTTGCCGACTCGTAATTTACACTCTGGGAAGACTCTCCATTCGTCATTGTACCGGCGGTCTCCACAGAAGCCTCTTCTGTTTCCATCATCATATCTGCTTCTTCTGCCGCAGGCTCATAGGACTCTGTTTCAGTTGCACTCTCATAGGTCTCTTCAGCCGCCATCTGAGGACTCTCAGTTGGAGTTGCGTCATAGGATGTGGACGCAGTCTTTTCTCCCATAGGGACCACCTTGTTCACGGCATAAGCCCCTACTATAAGAATGGCAAGTGCAGCAGCGATCTTGGCATACCGGGTAATGCTTACCAGATTTATAGTTTTTTCGAGAGTCTTTTTATCAGTCGACTTTTCGGAAGCATCGGGGCCATTTTCCAGCTCCTTTTCAATATTCTTAAGGACTCTGTCGCGCATGTCTTTGGTTACGACAATGTTTTCCATTACTTTGTTATATTTACTCAAAGTCATACGCCTCCTTCAGAATTTTTTTAAGTCTCTCCCTGCCACGCTTAAGGTCAGATCTTACAGTCGATTCTCTGCGCTTTAGTATATCCGCTATCTCTTTTGTGGAATATCCCTCCTGATAAAAGAGATGGATCACTTCTCTGTTTTTTACCGGCAGTTTTTTTATCGCCTCCCATACAAAACTAAGATCCTCTTTATCCTCAGACACAAGTTCTTCCGAAAGCTCATCGCAGCTTCTTCGCTTCTGATAAGTGATCTTATTCTTACTAAGATTTGATGCTACTGTGATGAGCCATGCCTTCTCATGATTATCATTTTCAAAAGAAGGATTGGTTCTTATATACTGCAGAAGCGTATCCTGTAAAATATCCTCCGCATCGCTCATATTATGAAGGTATGAATAGGCCACCCTCAAAATGGTGTTTCCGTACATATCCAGCGCTTCTGCAGCTTTAGCGCCTATCATGAAATCCGTAGAACCTTTGCTGTCCTTTTCAAGTTCCCGGACTTTCATCTTATTATGTAATGCCTCTGCAAAATACCTGATCACGCTAAAAATATCCGGATATCTGCGGGGCAATGCAATAACTGTCACTAACTTTCCTCCCCGGCGTCTGCCAATTTAATATGCGGCAAATTTACGCCAAAGGTAAGTATACCATGATGTACCTTTGCCTGCAAAAGCATGGAAAAAACTGCTCACAGGCTTCTTTTTGCCATCATACGAACGAGCTGGTTAAACTCAGCTCTGTATTCGTCAGTGTTATCAAGAGTCTTATAGGTTGTCATGATGTAATCAAAGGATGAATCCCCTTTATTTTCACTATCGGAAAGGAGCATTGCAAACTCTGCCACCATACCGGCAAACTTGAGATTATCACTGGCTTCATCCCTTACGCACTCATCCCCTATAACCACATCAAAGACTTCGGATCTGTCTTTTTCCGGCTCCTTATAGCGGACGCTTACTGTCGCATATTCATTTGAGAATTCAATCTTTTCATTTTCCTGATATTTAAGATTTATGGCAGAAGCGCTTCCCTCAGGGATTATCTCATAGAGGGCAACTACGCTGTGACCTGCACCCATCTCCCCGCCGTCCTTTGTATCATCATTAAAATCCACAGCATCCATCAGGCGGTTTTCATAGCCGATAAGCCTGTAGGCATTTACCCTCTTTGGATTAAATTCAACCTGAAGCTTAACATCCTTAGCCACAGTTACAAGAGTAGAGCCCAGCTCATCCACCAGTACCTTTTTTCCCTCAAATAAAGAGTCAATATAGGAGTAATTACCATTTCCGTTATCCGCAAGAGTCTGAAGCTTGTCATCCTTGATATTGCCTGTGCCAAAGCCAAGAACAGAAAGGAAAATACCGTCATCCCTCTTCTTACTGATGAACTTTTCCAGCTCATCAAGACTGTTTATACCCACATTAAGATCGCCGTCTGTGGCCATGATAACTCTGTTGTTGCCACCTTTGATAAAGTTGTCGGCAGCGATCTTGTATGCTTTTTTCATTCCGGCCTCTCCGTTGGTGCAGCCACCGGCGCTTAGAGAATTGATGGCAGACTTGATCTTTCCCTTGTTTCTCATGCTCTCGCCGGAAAGAACCACCCTCTCTTCACCTGAATAGGTAACTATTGATACCACTCCGTCATTTGGAAGACTGTCCACCAGTGCATTGAAGGAATCCTGCAAAAGAGGCAGCTTATCCTTTGAACTCATGGAGCCTGATACATCAATAAGAAATACCAGATTACTCTTTGGAGCCTCCCTGAAATCCAGATCCTCTGTCTTCATACCAACAAACATAAGCTGGTGGTCCTTATTCCATGGGCATTCTGAAATCTCTGTTGTTATGCCAAATTTCTCTCCATAAGAAGGACTGTTTAGATCATAGGAAAAATAGTTTATGAACTCCTCAGCCCTTACAGCATCGGGATTTATATCGTAAAGATCATAGCCATCTTCGATCATTCTGCGGACATTGGCATAGGATGCGGTGTCCACATCAGCTGCAAAAGTCGAAAGCGGATCTGTCCGGGTTATGAAAAATCCGTTCTCCTTAGGCTGTGTATAGGATTCATTGTCTTGTTTGACATCATAATCCCAACAGTAGGTCTGTGTAGTACCTGCAGAATTGTAGGTATTTGCAGAAGAGGCGCTGTCATAGCAGCCTTCTATGTATGGACTGCCGGCAGGAGCTTCGCAGGCACTCTCCGTTTCGCAGGTAGCAGTTGTCGTAGATCTCGTCACTGTTGCAGTTGTAGTAGTTGTTGTGGATGTTTCCTTACTTCCACAGCCTGCAAGTGCTGTTGCAAAAGTTGTAAAACCCAGCATGATAGCTAATACTTTCTCGTTCTTTTTCATAATTTCCCTCCAATAGTTTAGTAGTCAGTATTGTCTGACTTTTTTGCTTTCTACCCTATATACATTCGGGAAATTTGAAATGTTGCACCCCATTTTAAATTTTTTTAAATTCTTGTATTTTACATTACACAAAAAGTTCAAACTCTTTTCACAAGAAACTAGTTTACTTTTTTTCGTTCCGAAGTAAAATGATACATGGTCAAAAAACAAAGGATTTTTTCTTATTCGGGGAGGAATAACAATGGCTAACATGAACAGAGCAGATATGATCAACTCACTTGCACTTGCAATGGGTGTTAACGCTCCTAAGGTTTACGATACAAAGAAATATGATTCCAAGACAGGAACTATCTATTGCAATGACAGACCTGTGGGAAAAGAAACAATGGATAATGCTATTCATTATTTTGAGGCTCTTAAGGCTAAATATTCAAAAAATAATGCAGCAGAGTTCCGCACAGTCTGCAATTATTATGATATAGCCATTTCCGCTATGAAAGCTTGCCAGAACAAGTCAATTATTGAGACAGGTTCTAAGCTTGCAATGTAATAGGTACTTCTTCCACTAAAAAGTTAAATATATACATCAGAAAATCCGGCATCAGGTTAACGATGCCGGATTTTTATTGCTTACTTATTTGCTACTTCTTTTATAAGACTTATTGCTGCATTACGCACTGTACCATTTATACCAAATGCGTGTCCACCACCATTAACAGTGATAAGCTTTGCATTCGGCATAGTCTTTACAGCCTTTTGGGAGTAACTGATTGGTACTGTATTATCTGCTGAGCCATGGATTATGACCGCTTTTCCCTTGTAGTTGGCCATGGTCTTATAAATATCAACAGTCATAAGATCTGTAAAATACTTACGGCCCAGAGTAGCCCCATATAAGTTGATTTTTGAAGGACACCAGGGACTGTAAAGGATGTACTTAACAGTACTATTATTTAGATCCTGAATGTTATATGCAGGACACATTGCAATCAGGCCCTTAACATCATTAGGCCTTGTACCAGCAATATATGTGGCAATAAAACCTCCCTGGCTCTCGCCCATGACAAACATCCTGCTTTCATCTACATAAGACAGGGATCTTATTCCATTGAAAACAACGTTAAAGTCAGAAGCCTCAGTAAGTACAGACATCTCTGTGGTACTTCCGCCACTCTTTCCATAATCACTACCGCCAATGAAATCAAAGATATAGGCCACAACACCTTGTGCTGCAATCTCTTTGGCAAATTCTCTTGCATAGCCGCAGGTGCCGTTAAGTCCGTGGCAGATTATGATTCCCGGGAATGGTCCATCACCTACAGGGCGATATATCTCACCATAAATTCTTTTGCCGCTTCTGCTAAACTCCTTTACCTGCATCTGAGTTTTCCAGGTCTTCTCGCCAACCTTTGTCTTTGTGGCTGTAGTTGCCTTTGTTGCAGTTGAAGTTGTCTTTGTTGTTGCACTTGAAGTTGTCTTCGTTGCTGCACTTGAAGTTG
>JAEEGL012280620.1_pt1 | contig 11919 bp, 13 predicted proteins | sample 9134231 | NCBI WGS metagenome assembly JAEEGL01 (sample SAMN16246548, study PRJNA631951) | gut metagenome | biome: gut microbiome; feature: rumen; material: fiber-attached | host: Bos | place: Iran: Karaj | collected 2018-10 | reverse complement strand
TTATGTCATCCTTAATCTGAATATTTGTCTTTATAATTGTCTTTTCCTATATTATAATTGTCTTATAGGTATATAATTTGTCTTTTTGGAGGTTTTTATGTCTGGAGAAACAATAACACTTAGAAAGAACCCTTCCCGTAAAGAATGCGAGAAGATAATTAAAAAGATTTTAATGACAGAGGTATTGGAGCGTGGTACTAATGAGCATTTTAAAAGTGCTTCAGATTTTATGAGCTACTTCCAGTCTCTATATCCTGCCAGTGATAGTTTAACTAAGCAGGTACAAAGAGCTGTTAAAGCTCTTGGCATGCCAAAAGATGAACGTGGATACTTCATCATTAATAAAACAGAGTCACAGCTCAATCAAGATAAAGAAATAGCTTTTCTTTTACAGAAAACCAATTCTGAGCTTACTCCATTTGAAAATTATGAGACTTTATTCCTTAAAGCTGATGGAAAATATAAGGATTATCTCTACCAGCTACTATCTGAGTCAGATACCTTCGCTGATAAAGTAATTACCATGATAAACTCTTCTAACGGTATCATATTGTTTACAAACAACAAACATCAGCTAGAAATCTTGATTAATAGTCTGATAAATAGATGATTTTTATTTAAGCAAAGTACAATTTCTTTGCAGTCTATAGATATTAAAAAAGACAGCCCACAAAAAATAGGCTGTCTTTTTATTTTATTTTTGTCGTTATTTAGCTGATATAAGACATTAATTGTCGTTATCTTCTCTTTCTACGCTTTCTTCCATTATCTCTAATTATAGTCATACCGGTTTTCTTTGGTTTTGCATGTCTGCTCTTATATCTATATCTAAATAAGAGAATGTCACTAGACTTACTTACAATAAATCTTATCAAAAGAACAATAACAATGATTATAAGGATAATTAATGCAATCTTCGCATAATCAACCTGTATATATTCCTTGCCGCTGCCACCCTTACTTACTGGAATATTATCAAATGGATAGCTACCAGTCTCAGAACTAGTATAAACAAGGTTTGCGCTACCAACATCTCTGCCAGCATATTGATATCTTAACTGTCCTATAACAGCTTTATCATTCTCATCTGTATAAGGAATTACTTCTGTAGAAACATCTAAAACACTTGCTGTCTTTGGAATAACTATTAATCCACTATTATCTACTTTTATTAGTTCGCTATTTTCACTAAGTATACCTGTAACCTTTACATCATCCTCTGAAATAGAAGCAAAATCAGAAACTGTATACTGACTGAAATTATCAAAGCAGTAATCAAACAAGCTTGTTGTATCTGTATACTCGTCTGTTGTTGTATCCTTCATAACAACGCATATAAGTGTCATTCCATCTTTTTTAGCATACGTAACAAGGGTTGCACCTGCCACTACTGTATAACCTGTTTTACCGCCTAAACAATACTCATACAAATACTTGTTAGTCTTATAATAGTGAAGCATTTGATGATGATTATTAAGAGGAGTAGGATCTGCATGCTTATTTGTTGGAGGAATAGTATAGTTCTTTGTTCCAACAATCTCAGCAAACTTAGGAATACTATAAGCTGCTCTTGAAATAAGAGCCATATCATGTGCTGTAGTGTAATGTTCCTCGTCTGGAAGACCATTTGAATTATTAAAATGAGTATTTGTACAGCCTAATTCCTTTGCCTTATCATTCATCATATTAATGAATGTAGGTAAGTCTCCACCCACATGCTCAGCTAGCGCATAAGCACATTCGTTAGCAGATTCAAGCATCATACCATATAAAGTCTGCTCCACTGTCATCTGCTCATTAACATCTCTAGCTATGCTGGATGAACCAAGCTCTGTGCCGTAGACAGCATCTGCAGAAAAGGTTACAACCTCATCTAGCTGACAGTTTTCTAATACTATCAGAGCAGTCATTATTTTAGTTATACTTGCAGGATAATGAACATCATCCATATTCTTTGAATAAAGAATCGTTCCTGTCTCTTGCTCCATTACAATAGCTGATTCAGCGGTAACATCCACTCCGCTAGGCCAATAATCTGAAGCCTCAGCCTTAATAGAATTTGCTGTTATAAATATGTTTACAATAAAAATAAAGGCCAAAGCCTTTGCAACTTTTCTTCTAATATTCATAGTACCTTCCTTTATGCCTATTTAGTATAACTTCAATAAAGTAAGACTTGCAATACTATTCTTCTGAATTTTATGATATAATCTATTTTCGATTATTAAATGGAGGTAAATATGAGATTACGAAACATCCCAGGTGCTGATGAAGTTGTAGCAAACAGCCCTTATTGTATAAATAATCCAGCTAAACTTAAAGGCTTATATAAGTCAGAGCTTTTTGGAAACGACAATCCTCTCTATATAGAAATAGGAATGGGCAAAGGGCAATTTATTACTACACTTGCTAAGCAAAATCCAAATATTAATTATATTGGAATTGAAAGATACACTAGCGTACTTCTTAGAGCCATTCAAAAGGTTCAGGAAGAAGAAATACCTAATCTTCGATTTATCTGCTTTGATGCAGCTGATATCCTTGATATATTTGCGTGCAAAGAGGTTGATAGAATCTATCTTAACTTTAGTGATCCTTGGCCAAAGGATAGAAACAGCAAAAGAAGACTTACATCTTCAACCTTACTAAATAGATATAATTCTATTTTAGCTAAAGATGGACATATTGAGTTTAAAACTGATAATAGGGATTTGTTTGATTTCTCTGTAGATGAAATAGATAATCATCCTTTATGGCACATTGATGCATGTACCTATGACTTACATAATGATCCAACTATGAATGAAGGAAATGTAATGACTGAGTATGAAGAAAAGTTCTCAAGTCTCGGTAATCCTATATATAAATTAGTGGCTAGTCGATAGCCACTTTTTTTTACTTTTTTTACATACAAAAAAACCACCGAGTAACAACTCGATGGTCTGTAGTGCGCGACCAGGGGTTCGAACCCTGGACACCCTGATTAAGAGTCAGGTGCTCTGCCAGCTGAGCTAGTCGCGCTTATTTATTTGTTATTGCCTCAGCAACGAATATAAGTATATAGCCTACTCTCACTTTTTGCAACCCCTTTTTTTAATTTTTTTCGATTTTTTTGAAGTTTTTTTCTTTTATTTATCTGAAAACTTTAAACAATTTACTATCCATATTTTTATTGCATTAACAAAGTAAAATACCTGCCTCATAATGTGAGACAGGTATCTAAATTTAACAAATTATAAATTAGCAAAAAGCTTCTCAATTTCCTCAGGACTCATTACTTTATTTGGGTCAGATAAGTCAATTCCTACATCTGGAATAACTATTTCTTCAGCTTTTGGAGCTTCTTCAACCAATGGCTCCTCTGCAACTAATGGTTCATCTGGTACTTCTGCAGCCTGTGCCTCTTCTGCAGCAACTTCAGCTGCATTGATTTCTGACTCAACAGGATCTGCACTTATCTCATCTAATAAAGCATCTAATCCAGCTCCAATATCATCTGCTGGAGCTTCTTCAGCTACTAGTTCCTCTGGAACTATTTCTTCTACTACAGGTTCTTCAGCTATTGGTTCCTCTGGAACTATTTCTTCTACTACAGGCTCTTCGGCTACTGGTTCCTCTGCAGGAACTTCTTCTACCACAGGTTCTAATTCAAGTTCTGTTTCTTCTACAACTAGTTCTTCCTCTACTACTGCATCAATATCTAAGCCTAAGTCATCCACTGGAGCTTCCTCAGTAGGAACTTCCTCAACAGGAGTCTCTTCTAATGGAATTTCTTCAGCAGCTGGCTCTTCTTCTATCAATGCATCAATATCTAGTCCTATTTCATCAGCCACAGCCTCTGGTTCTTCCACTGGAATTTCCTCAGCTACAGGCTCTTCTGGTATTGCATCTAAATCTAATCCTAAATCTTCTACTGGAGCTTCTTCGATTACTAACTCTGGCTCATCTGGTATTTCTTCCATAACCGGTTCAGGTTCTGACATTGGTTCTGGCATTGGTGGTGGAGTCATCTGAACAGGCTGTGCTGCCATAACAGGAATTCCACCCTGTATTCTTCCTTCAATGCTTGAAATCTGTGATGTTAATTGAGCTATCTTCTGCTGAATATCTAGGTTAGATTCTTTAAGTAAAGTCTGCTGCTTCTCAATAATTTGAGAATTGCTACTTTCAAGCTTTTCTTGAATACTTACTAGCTGATTGATTAATTCATCATTGGAATTCATCAATGCATCAGTGTTTTCCTTACTTCTTGAAATTGTAACCTTTGCAACTGCCTTTTGTGCGTTAATAATATCTTCTGCTGGTAAAGCACTATTTTCTTCGATTGCACGAAGTCTTTGCTCCATTTCATCGAAACTCTTTTTAATTACAAGATAAGACGCCTTTTGTGCATTGTAGATCTCGTCATATTTCTCCTGCTCAACCTGTTTTGCCTTTAACGACATATCCATAAGCGCACTAATCAGGAAAAATAGCGCAACAATCATTAAAAGCACTCCCACAGCCATTGCCATGAAATTACTTTTAAAGTTAATCATAATATAGAATTCCATGATTATTAGCACGGCTAATCCTATACTTGATAAAATTACTTGTACCTTATCCTTGGCTATTTCTCTTTGAATTTTTTTAGCGTTCTCGTCCATTGTGCCCCCTAGTTATTATTTTTGTTCAAATAGAGATACCATATCTTGTGCAAACGTAATTGGATACAGTTGTACCATAACTGAATCTACAATTGTTCCTATTTTTAAATTAAATGTTATCTTTACAAAATCTTTTTCTGGTGATTCAAATAATCTTTCGAAAATCTTTACACTTTCTACATCAATGTTATCGGTCTTTGGTGGTGAAATATCCACTACTCTATTAAGTAGCTGTGACATGGATGAGGCTGCGCTTCCCATCATTTGGTTCATAGCCTCAGAAACAGCTGAGAGTTGGATTTCTCCAATATCGCCAGAAGTATTTGTCCCATCGCCACCCATCATAAGATCAGCGATGATTTTTACATCGTTTTCTTTAAGTATTAATACGTTACTGCCTGTTAAACCTTTTACATAATTAATATGTACAAGTACACAAACATTATGATAATCATCTAAGGATTCGCTTCTTTTTCTAAGCTCGATCTTAGGTGTTGTAATATCACCCTTCAAATTGTTTAATAATGCACTAAGAGATGTTGCTGATGATCCCATACTGATATTAGCAATTTCCCCTAGAGTATCCTGTGCTTCTTTAGATAAAGTAAGATCTGCCATACATTACCTTCCTCCTCCTAATTATTTTCCCCCCTTTTGTATGAATGTCGACTAATTACGATAATTATACCTCATTTATCAATATTAGACTACTTTTCATAATACATGTATTTTACCTTAAGATTGCGAAAAATATGTGGTTTATTTATGCTTTTTATAAAAAATTTTTTACACTCAAATTCTTTTGTCCATTTATATAAATGCTGCAACTAATGGAATTGTTATTATTGATAAAAGGGTTGTAATAATAGTTGTTCTACTACACAAGCCTTCATCTCCACCATATTCTTTAATTAACATAGTAACTATACTTCCAACAGGCATAGCATACATTAAAACGTATACACCAAATATTGTTGCATCACTCTTTAGTCCTCTAAACGCAAAGCACATTGCGATAGGTACAACTACAAGAGTAATAAGTGCAAACAGATAAACACGAACACCCCTAAATACTTCTTTAAATGGAATTCTTGCAATTGATACTCCAATTACCATCATTGAAAGTGGAATAGTTGCATTACCAACATAATCAAAGAATGATGCTACACTATCGTTAAACTGGATTCCTGAGAAATACAAAATAATAGCGATTACAGAGCATATTGTTCCTACATTAAATAATCCAGCAAGACTACTCTTTCTCTCTTCTTTTGGAAGATTCTTTTGAGCAATCATTATTCCTAATGTATAAAGAATTAAATTATAAGCAAGCATATAGAAAGTTATATATATTATTGATCCCGTGCCGTAAATGCTCGATACAACAGGAATACCCATAAATCCCACATTAGAAAAAATAGTCATAAGCCTAAACATATTCTTTTGACTATCGTCCTTGCCTAATAACATCGCAATAGGATAGCTGATGATAATATTAATTAAATAATAGATTCCTACAAAAATAAGATTCTGTTTAACAAGGCTCATATCAGGCTTACCATTTGCTGTAGCCACAATAGCCCCATTTATAACAAGAGCTGGATTAAAAATATTAACTACAATCTCTGATAATTTCTTATAGCTATTATCCTCCAGCCATTTTTTCTTATAGCTGATATATCCTAGCGCCATCATAGCAAGAAGCATAAGCATTCTTTGAAATATTAATAGTACGTTCATAATTTTCCTCTTTTCAAAAACCTTATTACATCAATGTATATTATATAAAATAAATATATAAAAAAGATGAAAACTGCAACCGCAATTTTCATCCTAATTTTACTGTTCCCTGGGGGAATCGAACCCTCAACTAGTGCTTAGGAGGCGCTTGTTATATCCATTTAACTAAGGGAACTCAAGCAACCATTAGATTTTAATCTAATGGCATTGAAAAATCAACAGTACCCTGTAGCCAAATAGTTCCTTTAAATCTGCGCCCAATTGTTGGTTCTCCTAAGAGATTTTTCTTATTAATGCAAACCTCTAGAACCACATCATTGCTCTCTACAATAAGCAAATACATCTCTTCCATTGAAAGATGATTTACTACTTCTTTAACATCAAGAATCTCACCAAGAATATCATATTTGTCATTCTCAATTCCGTAAGGCATAAAGTAACTTGTGACGACACTTAAAATGTCTTCTCTAGTTACTCGTCTTGAAATTCTCTGATATAGATCAATCTCTTCCATTGTAAGGCTTTCAAGAGCTTCTTCATTTCCCTCTCTTGCCTTTTCTACTAGATCAATTCGTTTTTTATTGTTCATTTTTTCCTTAATACGACTTTTTTCATTGTCGTATAGAGGTAAAATAACCTTTCCATCCAAAGATAACGCCGCAAGTCTTACTTCTCTTTTAGCAGTCTTCTTTGCCTGGTTATTTCTTCTGAGATATTCTCCCATGTTTTGAAGCTGAAAAATAAGATTAACACCAAGTCTTATTTCATCAGTCATGACTTGATAATTGTCCTTATCAGATTGTTTAATCACTTCAACTTCATTTGTTAATGAAATAGATTCACCAAAGTATGTAGGATAATAATAATCTATATCAAATACATCATTATCATCATACTTACCTCGGATTACTAAGCCAACATTATCAGCAACCATATATCTAAGCTCAACAAACTGATTACCATCTAAGTCTATTGCAGACTCCTGGTAATCAGGTCGTAAGATTATCTCTTCAATTAGGTTATCTAGATTTTTACTATTTAGTTTACTGAAACCAATTGCTGGTAAATACTGATGCATTCTTTAATTACCTAAGGCTTGTTCTAAAGCCTGCTCCTCTTCTTCTGCAAGCTGAATTATAGAATTGCCGTCTATAACTTCCTTAACATATGTGTAGCAGCCTTCTCTCGAATGCATTGCATTGATAATGAAGCCTGAATTCTTTTCATTTAATAAGCAAAGTGAAAAACTAAGCTTTCCGCCCATTTCATTGAAAGCGTCATACTTAACTAAACCAATCTTTTGGAAGCAATCCTTCATGTTCTTAAAGATAGTATCAATATTTCTTTCATTAGAAGCATTAGCCTCAATAAGCTCATCCACCTGCTCTAATCTATATACTAGAGTATCTTCTAAAGATTTAGCATTGCTACCCTGCATAAAGATCTTATATCTTTTCTTAAGCTTGCTCATTTGAACGATAAATACTATTAATAGTATCATCATAATTAGAACTAGTGCTGCAAGTCCAATTATTACGTAATCTGTACTAATTCCTAAATACTGTTCTATCATCAGTTTCTCCTATTCGAACATATGTTTTATTTTATAGATTCAAGTAATTCTACGATTCTATTAAGCTCGTCCTGAGAATAGTACTCAATTTCAAGCTTTCCTGATTTATTATCTTTAGCATTAATGAATACTTTTGTACCAAGTACACCCTTAAGCTTTTCCTGTGTATCCTGGTAAACTGCAGCAAGCTGTGGATCTAATCCCGCAGCCTTAGCCTTCTTATCTGTTTGCTTATCATTAAGAAGCTTCTTTACTTCACGTTCAACATCACGAACAGACATCTTCTCATCAAAGGCTCTCTCAGCAAATTCATACTGCTTATCTGGATCAGTGATTGCAAGCATAGCACGAGCATGACCAGTTGTAAGCTTATCATCAACAATCATATCCTGAACACGCTTATCAAGCTTAAGTAATCTAAGAGCATTAGTAATTGTTGTTCTGCTCTTTGATACTCTTTCAGCAACCTCATCCTGCTTAAGGCTAAACTCATCAATTAAACGAGCAAAAGCCATTGCCTCTTCAATAGGATTTAACTGCTCACGCTGAATATTATCAATAAGAGAAATCTCAACGAACTCCTGCTCGCTAAGGTTCATAATAATAACAGGTACCTTCTTTAATCCAGCAAGTCTAGCAGCTCTCCATCTACGCTCACCACCGATGATTTCATAATACTTACCACGGTCTTGAACAATAAGTGGATTGATAATTCCGTGAATCTTAATATTCTCTGATAAGTCCTGTAACTTATCTTCATCAAAATTTTTACGAGGCTGAAGCTTATTAGGCTCAACCTTATTAATATATACTTCCACTGGTGCCCCATGTTGTTCTGGATTAACAGCAACAACACCTTCACTCTTGTTAACGATAAGAGAATCTAATCCCTTACCTAATCCTCCCTTTTTAGCAGCCATTATTAAATATCCTTTCTTCCTATAATTTCTTTTGCAAGATTACGATAGCTTTCTGCACCAGCAGACTTCTCATCATAAAGATTAATTGGAAGTCCATGAGATGGAGCTTCTGCAAGTCTAACGTTTCTTGGAATAATTGTCTGGTAAACTGTAGCATTAAGATTATTCTTAACTGTATCTACTACATCAGAAGAAAGATTTGTTCTCTTGTCATACATAGTAAAGACTACGCCATCAATCTTAAGCTTTGGATTTAATCTCTGCTGAACAAGGTCGATTGTATGAATTAACTGGCTAATACCTTCAAGTGCGTAGTACTCACACTGAATAGGAACAAGTACAGAATCAGCTGTTGTCATAGCATTAATAGTAAGCATATTTAATGAAGGAGGACAATCAATAATTACATAATCGAAATCATCCTTTACATAATCTACAGCATTTCTAAGAATATATTCCTTTTCATTTATTCCTAAAAGCTCGATTTCAGCACCAGCTAAATCAACATTTGATGGGATAACTGTAAGGTTAGGAATATTATCTACTTTATACATACATTCCTTAATGCTGCACTGATCAAGAACTAAGTCGTAAACTGTATTCTCACACTCGTCTTTATCAAGACCAAGACCACTTGTTGCATTTCCCTGTGGATCGGTATCTATTACTAATACTTTCTTTCCAGCCTCTGCTAGACATGCTGAAAGATTAATACTTGTTGTAGTCTTACCAACTCCACCTTTTTGGTTGGCAATTGCAATTACTCGTTTCATTTATATTGTCTCCCTTATATAGTTTTCTTACTTTGAACAGATTTCATTATATCATTCTGTTTTTCTCAATTCTACTAAGAAAATCTGTTTGAATTGTAATAGAATTGCTTATTTAGTGCTAGATATTGTTATATTTTTCATTTCAAATAATGTTTCACGTGAAACATTATTTAATACAAATAGCAATATATAGAAGTTGAATCAAAAATCTAAACACTACATTTTGTGTTTTAATATCAATCAAATAGAAAATGTTTCACGTGAAACATTTCTATATATTGATTAGGCATATTTCTAAAGAGAAGAAATAAGTTCTTCCATCTCCATTTTTGCGCGATAAGGATCTAAAACTATAAGATTCATTATTGAAGAAAGCTTATCTTTTAAAGAAGATGAATCAGTTTTAACAGATTCATTATCTACAGACTCTAGGTTAGCAGTAGATTTTAAAGATGGTTGATTAATAATAACGTTATTATTTATTAAAGAATTTATCTCTACTAATCTTCCATCATAGAATTTCATTCTATTTTTCTTTTCATTCATCTGAATAGATAATGTATTAAGACTATTTCTTATCTCTTCTGCTTTTTCATTATTCTTTTCATTAACATCTCTAGGAGTAAACTCCTTAAAGAAAGACTCATTAGATTCTTCTAATAAAGAAAGAAACTTAGTCTCTTCTTTAATCTTTGTCTCTAATAAATCCATATCTTCCTTTAGCTGTATCTTTTCAGAAATAAGTTCTTCCTGATATTTTTTTAAAAAATCATTAATCATATATTCCCCCATAATCAAATATGTTGAATGTGAAACATTACTTTAATGGTTCTTTACTTGGAGTTCCTGCTTTTCTGGGATAAGCCTTTGGAGTATTTTTTTCTTTATTAATAATAAGAAAAGATCTCCTAATATCAGTTTCTGGAAGAGAGAAATAAACAGGTTTATTCATTCTACCGCCTAACTTTTTAATAGCAGAACCAGATGCCTCAATTTCAGAATCTATATCACCTGACTTAAAACTAATAAAATAACCACCAATATTAACTAAAGGTAAACAATACTCTGATAAAGTAGCAATATTAGCAACAGCTCTTGATACTACTAAATCAAAATTTTATCTGTATATTTTATTACGTCCTGCCTCTTCTGCTCTAGCATGAACTAAAGTTACATTAGCTAAACCTAAAGCATCCACAACCTCTTGTAAAAACTTAATACGCTTATTAAGTGAATCTATAAGAGTAAAATGTAAATTAGGATAAGCTATAGCCATAGGTATTCCTGGAAAACCTGCGCCTGTACCTAAATCACAAACACCATTAACTGATTCAGGTAATACTGTACATATAGATAAACTATCAGCAAAATGCTTTACAATAACTTCATCAAATTCAGTAATAGCAGTAAGGTTCATAACCTTATTCTTTTCTACTAATAAATCATAAAAAAGATCAAGTTGCTTAATCTGCTTATCTGTTAATGAAAAGTTCCATGCTGATAAAGTATTAATCAAGTATGAATAATCTCTACTCATAAAACTCCTTTAAAAATGAATGTTAATAGGGTATATAAAAGTACCCTTAAAATTATTGATTATAAGTTTCCAAATAGACTAATAAAACAGAAATATCTGCTGGACTAACTCCTGAAATACGAGATGCCTGTCCAATATTAGCTGGACGTAATTTTGAAAGCTTTTGACGAGCTTCAATACGTAAACTAGAAACATCCTCATAATTAATATTTTGTGGTATAGCTTTAGACTCAAGTTTTTTAAATTGTTTAACCTGCTTTGCCTGTCTAGTGAGGTAACCTTCATACTTAATATAAATATTAACCTCTTCTCTAACCTCATCTGAAAGCTCAGGCCTATCTGGATCAATAGGAGCCAACTTGTCATAATCAAGTTCTGGTCTTCTAATTAAATCAACAAGCTTAATACCATTAGAAAGAGGAATACTTCCATAAGACTCAAGTAAAGCCTGAACCTCTTTTCTAGCACCAATATTAATTTCTTTGACTCGAGCAACCTCTTCTTCAATTAATCTCTCTTTTTCTACAACATGGTCATACCTATCTTTAGGTAAAAGACCAACCTCGTATCCGATTTTAGAGAGGCGAATATCTGCATTATCTTGCCTTAATAAAAGTCTGTACTCTGCACGAGATGTCATCATACGATATGGCTCTCTTGTTTCTTTAGTAACCAAATCATCAATTAAAACACCAATATAAGAATTACTTCTATCAAGAATCATTGGCTC
>JAEEGL011970987.1_pt1 | contig 11919 bp, 11 predicted proteins | sample 9134231 | NCBI WGS metagenome assembly JAEEGL01 (sample SAMN16246548, study PRJNA631951) | gut metagenome | biome: gut microbiome; feature: rumen; material: fiber-attached | host: Bos | place: Iran: Karaj | collected 2018-10 | reverse complement strand
GATATACTCCTTCGCGCACAGCCCGACCTGCGAGAGCATCTCGCACGCTTCGGCGACCGACGCGTTCTTCCCCGTCGCGAGCCGCAGCAGGTCGAGGACGCGGATCCCCTTGAAGCGCACGGGGTGCTGAAACGCGAAGGCGATGCCCGCCCGCGCGCGTTCGGTGATGTTTTTATTCGTGACGTCTTCGCCGTTGAAGACGATCGAGCCCGCCGTCGGGCGCTCGATCCCCGCGATCAGTTTCGCGAGCGTCGATTTGCCCCCGCCGTTCGGTCCCGTGATGACCAGCAGTTTCCGGTCGGGCACCGTCAGGGAAACGTCCCGCAGGATCTCCTTTTCCCCGTCGTTCTCCGACACCGAAAACGACACGTTCTTGATCTGAAGCATAGAATACCTCTCCCGTCCGTTTGTGGGACCGCCGCGCGCAGACCGTTTCCCGATCCGCGCCGTCCCGAGGACGCCACCCAAGATTATAACAAACCGTGCCCCCCCTGTCAAGTATTCGCGCAAAAGCGCACAAAAACAAAAATCGCAAAAAAACGTTTTTGCCCCTTGACAAACGCAAAAAGATGGGATATAATACAATACGCTGTCCGAAAAACGCACCTCTAGCTCAGTTGGTAGAGCAACTGACTCTTAATCAGTGGGTCCAGGGTTCGAGTCCCTGGAGGTGCACCATAAGAGAATGGCACGAACCCTTGCGAGGGTCCGTGCCATTCTCTTATCATGCGTCGCTCACGACTCTGAACCCCGAATATGCGCGGCGGTGCCGCGCATATTCCAAGCGTCTCGCCCCGACACAGTAAAAACGCCCTCGCTGTTGTCCGAGACGCGGGTTCTGAGTCCCGCGCGAGCATTGTTCCGTCTTTTCGGGAACCCCGACTTTTTCGCCGCGGAGCGGCAAAAAGTCCAAGTGCGCCGCCCCGACCGAGTATATATGCCCTCTCCGTTCTTCGGCGCACGGGTTCTGAGTCCCAAGCGATAGCAACCTTTGGAACTATTCGGGTTCAGAGTCCCGCGCCAGCGGCGTCGGAACGATTCGGTTCCCTTTTAATGATTCGTCGAGATGGAAAAGGCAAAACGGGAGTTGTTAAAGGTATGTGTTTTGGTTCATTTTTCTTTTTCAAAGAAGAGTTCGTGTCTTGTCGCCAAGTCACTCATTATATGGAACACTAGTTTATATCCCTCTGCTTCCCGTTGGTTAATTAGTTTGACTAACGTGCTTGATCTTCTACAACACTCATGATGATATTGATAATGTTTCTCGGAGTCTTCAAAAATAAGATCATATCTTGTTAGCATATCTGCCATAACGGCGGATTTCAAGTGATGCCCTAGATTCGATTCTTCTTCAAGAATTCTGTCTAAGGTGCTTTTGAGTCTTGCGTGTTTATAATATACCATTTGAACAACCTCCTATTATCATACTGATTTTTGCCCTTCGTCTTCCCTTACAGCCGCTTGTCCGACACGACCAACTCGCCTTTGTCGATGCGATCGTAGAGCGCCTCTTTCGGGATCGGTTTGCCGAACAGGTAGCCCTGCAGGCGGGTGCAGCCGATCCTGTTCAGGAAGTCCGCCTGCACTTTGGTCTCGACGCCCTCGGTCAGGGTGAGCATCTGGATCCGGCTCGCCATCTGGATAATGCAGTCGAGCAGGGTCTTCGCCTTCTCGTTGTTTTCCAGGTTGGAGAGGAACCGCATATCGATCTTGATGACGTCGAACTGGTAGTCCTTCAGGACGTTCAAGGACGAATACCCGCTTCCGAAATCGTCGAGCCACAGCGAGTAGCCGAGATCCTTGATGCGGTTGATCGCCTCGTTCAGTTTCGAGAAGTTGTCGGTCAGGGCGCTCTCGGTCACCTCGACGTGGATCAGGTCTTTGGTCAGCCCGTACTTTTTGACCAGTCCGTCGAGTTCGGAGACGGCGTCCATCAACTCAAAGTCGAGCCGCGAGAAGTTGAGCGAGACCGGAACGATCGGTTTCCCGGCGTCGATCGCGGCGCGCAGATCGCGGCACGCGAACTCGAAGATCGCGCGGTCGAGTTTGTGGATCAGGCGGTATTCTTCCAAAACCGGGACGAACTCGTTCGGGAAGAGTTGTCCGTAGACCGGATCCATCCAGCGGGCGAGCACCTCGCAGCCGCAGACCTGTTCGGTATCCGACCAGACCACCGGCTGATAGAACGGGACGATCCAGCCGTTTTCGACCGCGTTGTCGATGTTGTTGATGACGTACAGACGCTTGCGGTACGCCTCGCTCATGGTCTTGTCGTATTCGATGTAGACCGTCTGGAACCGGTTCTTGATCAGGTGGGCGGCGTAGCGCGCGCGGTCGATGCAGACGCGCGGATCCTCGCTGCTCGCGTTCAGGTGATAGCCGCCGCAGTTGATCCCGAGCAGGATCTCGTCGTCGTAGTCGCTGACCTTTTCGTTCAGCGCGTCGAGTTTTTCGGTCAGCCCTTCGGTCTTGGTCAGCACAACGAAGTGGTCGTCCGCCTGCCGTCCGTAGAGCGAGCCGCGGAACACGTCGGAGATATACCCGGCGATCGCGGTCAAAAACTTATCGCCCGCCTCGAACCCTCTCTGGTCGTTGAACGCCTTGAAGTTGTGGACGTCGACGAAGAGCAGAACGTTCTCGGACAACTCTCCCGTACAGTTCCGGATCTGTTCGGTCGCCAACTCGGAGAAGTGGTTGTAGTTGAACAGCCCGGTGAGTTGATCCTCGGTCGCGCTCTTCTCGAGCGCCTTGGATTTGCGCGCCTCGACCAGCCGCCCGTGATAGATCGCGAAGCAGATGGTCGTGAGCGAGATGAAGAAGGTGACGTAGTTGACGGCGTCGCCCGAAATGATCTTGCGCATCACGCCGCTGATCTCGATCGACTGGTTTTCAAACGACAGCCCGTTCTCAAAAGTAAGCAGAACCCGGTAGAACCCGTAGAAACTGGCGCCGAGGATCAGGACGGTGATATACGGGCGGTAGATCAGCAGACACCCGACGTAAATGACCATCGTTAAGAAACAGATGATCTCTTTCCCGCCCCAGAAGTCGCTGTACGAAACGAAGACGCCGAACGCAAGACAAACCAGGGTAAACGACGTGACCGCCACGTGTTCGAGGATCACGATCCGCTTGCCCTTGAAATAATTGAAGCAGGCGTAGGTCACGATCGCCGCGCCGATCACGAACAGGAAAACGTAGATCGTGACCAGCATGGCGTTCATGATGCGCGCCATTGCCGGCGTGACGTCCAACTTGACCTTTTCGCCCGAAATGAACACGATATGGCTGGTCTTGGTGCCCGCTTCCGTAAACTTTTCCAGACTTAATTCCGCGGTATAAAGCATACAGGCGACGCCGACCGCGACCAGCGCGATGAACTTTCCTTTCGAGAACCGCTTTCCGCGCTGATAGAACAGGCAGAACAGCATCAGCCCCAGCCCGATCAGAAGGAACAGCCAGTATTTGGACGTATAGGTCACGAACAGATCAAACAGTCGAACTCCTCCCGCCTGATATTTCGGAAGGATCTTGGAATATACCTGCCGGATCAACATCCAGAGTTCAAGCAGAACGACGATGAAGCCCATGTAACTGCAACTGCGGATGTTGGAGTCGTGCAGATAGTCGTTCTCGTACTTGGTCAGTCTCTCAAAGCCGAGAACGCCGGCAAGAAAGCGGCGGCTTTTTTTCATAAGGATTTCTCCTTTTGGCGGTTTTTCACATTTATTATAACATACCGTTTTCAAAATTTCCATAGAAAGGCGAAAAAAGTCTCCCTCTCTTTTCAAAAACCCGTCGGATTGACTTTCCCCCTTGCGTGTGGTAAACTATATTCGTGAACGGAAGAGTTCCGGAAAGGAGGGCGCGCGGATGAAAAAGAGCGGGACGGTCGGGGCGGCGATGCTGCTCCTTTGGCTTTGCGTCCGCTTTTTCGGCGCGTTCCTGCCGGGGGACGCGGCGCTCTTCGGCGCGCAGATCGCGGCCGCGCTGCTCCCGATGATCTTTCTGCTGCCCCTCTCGCGCGAGGAGCGCGGCGGGGAAACGGTCGCGACGACGCTCCCCGACGAACGGGCGTGGGCGCACCTCTGGCTTCTGCCGCTCTTTCTTCTCTTGGTGATGCTCCTGTCGGTGCTCTCGGCTCTGTTCGCGGGGCTGTTCGGGATCACCTCGCCCGCGCCGACCGGCTCTTTCCCGATCCTGCTCTTAAACTACGCGCTCGCTCCGGCGTTTGCCGAAGAGTTCTTCTTCCGCTTCCTTCTTCTCCGCCTGTTTTTGCCCCACGGAAAACAGACGGCGGTCTGGGTGTCCGCGATCCTGTTTTCGCTTGTCCACATGAACCTCGCCCAACTGCCCTACGCCTTCGCGGCGGGGCTGTTCCTCGGGGCGATCGCCGCCTCGTCGGGCTCGTTCTGGCTCCCGTTTCTGTTCCACCTCACCAACAACGTGCTTTCGCTCTCGCTCTCCTACGCGGGGGAGATCGTGCCGCTTGCCGTGATCGGGGCGCTCGCCCTGACGGCGGCGCTGTTCTTGCGCTTCCGTTCCCCGTTTGACCAAACCTCGCCAGAGCGGACTGCCGCCGCGGCGTTTCTCCCCGACAAGGAAACCGGGCGCGGGCTGCGCGCCGCGTTCACGACGCTCCTGATCCTGCCCGCCCTGCTCTGCCTCGTTCTGACCTTCCTGCCCTTCTGAAAAGGAGTTTTTATGACCGACGAAGAATATATGAAAATCGCCCTCGGGGAAGCCGGGCAAGCCGCCGCGCTCGACGAAGTGCCGGTCGGCTGCGTGGTCGTGCGGCGGGGGGAGATCATCGCGACGGCGCACAACACCCGCGAGACCGGCAAGTGCGCGCTCGATCACGCGGAGATCACCGCGATCCGGGACGCCTGCCGCAAGGCGGGCGGCTGGCGACTCAACGACACGACGCTCTACGTGACGCTCGAACCCTGCCCCATGTGCGCCGGGGCAATCCTGAACGCCCGGATCGACCGGGTGGTGATCGGGGCGCGCGATCCCCGCGCGGGGGCGTTCGGTTCGCTGTTCGATCTGAACGCGCTGCCCCTCAACCATAAGACCGAGATCACCGACGGCGTGCTCGCCGACGAGAGTTCGACCCTGCTTTCTTCCTTCTTCAAAAGGAAGCGCGCAAAGCCCGACAAAGGAGATGCGACCGAATGAAAAAAGAGTTCCTCGAATGCGGAAAGATCGTCTGCCAGCACGGCGTGCGGGGCGCGGTCAAGGTGGAGTCGTGGTGCGACGCCCCGCCCGTGCTCGCTTCGCTGCCCGTCCTGTATCTGGCGACAAAAGACGGGGGGTTTTCTCCCCTTTCGCCCGAAAACGCGTCAGTGTATAAGGGAACGGTCCTCTTTTCGTTCAAAGAGATCAAGTCGGCGGACGAGGCGATCGCCCTGCGCGGTCGGACCGTGTACGCCAGGCGGAGCGACCTTCCGCTCTCCCCGGGGCAGGTGCTGCGGCAGGATCTGTACGGGCTTCCCGTGACCGACGCGAACACCGGCGCCGTCTACGGGACGCTCCGCGAGATCCGCGAGTCCCCCGCCGCCGATCTGCTGGTCGTGGAGACCGGGGGCGGCGAAGTCCTGCTCCCCGACGTCCCTGCGTTCGTAAAGAAGAAAGACCCCGAAAAGGGCGTTTTCGTCACTCCGATCCCCGGCTTCTTCGACGGCGCCGCCGAGAACGTCGCGGGGGGAAAGGACGGTACGCCGTGAAGTTCGATATCCTGACGCTCTTCCCTGATCTGGTCGACGCGATCCTCTCCGAAAGCATCATCGGGCGCGCCCGCACGGCGGGGATCATCGAGGTCAAAACCCACCAGATCCGCGCCTTCGCCAACAACAAGCACAACAACGTCGACGACACCCCCTACGGCGGCGGGAACGGAATGGTGATGGCGGCGCCGCCGATCGACCGCTGTTTTCAGGCGGTGCTGGCGGATCTGCCGGCGGACGAGAGCCGCCGCACGGTCTACCTGTCCCCGAAGGGGACGCGCTTTGACCAGGAAACGGCGAAGCGGCTCGCTTCCTACGACCGCCTGATCCTGCTCTGCGGGCATTACGAGGGAGTGGATCAGCGCGTCGTCGACCGCTACGCCGACGAGGAGATCTCGATCGGGGACTACGTTCTGACCGGCGGGGAGTTGCCCGCCTGCGTGCTGGTCGACGCGGTGTCGCGGCTGATCGACGGGGTGTTGGCGTCCCCCGAATGTCACGAGGAGGAGAGCATCGCCTCGGGGCTGCTCGAATACCCGCAGTACACCCGCCCGCCGGTCTACGAAGGCGAGGAAGTCCCCGCGATCCTGCTCTCGGGCGACCACGCGAAGATCGACGCCTGGCGTCTCGAACGGTCGCTGGAACTGACGAAGGAACGCCGCCCCGACCTCTACGAGGCGTACGTCGCCGCCCACCCGCCCAAGCAAAAGAAGGCGCGCAAGAACCCCGCGAAGGGAACGCCCGAAGGCGGCAAACCTTGCTGAAATTGCCCGAAGCGCCCCGATTTGTTGTGATTTTGCCTGTTCCCGTTCGCCTCTCTTTTTCGGTTTTGTGACAAAATGACGATTTTCTCTGCGCGCGGCGTTTCTCTCTTGATTTTAACGCATAGATTTGCTATACTTATGGTATCAAAGTATCGGACAGCGCACGAATGAAGAATTCTTTTCTTTGAACGGGAAGGAGACGGATATGATTTCTCGCAACGTAACGATTCGCAACAGCGTCGGTCTGCACGCCAGACCCGCCACCTACTTTATCCAAAAAGTCAACTCTTACAAGAGTTCCGTGTGGCTGGAGAACGAGGATCGCCGCGTCAACGCGAAGAGTTTGCTCGGCGTTCTCTCCATGGGGATCGTCAAGGGAATGACCGTTACCCTGATCGCCGACGGACCGGACGAAGCGGAAGCGCTCGAGGGGCTTGCGGCTCTGGTCGATTCCGGCTTCGAGGACTGAAACTGCCCGCCGAAAGCGGCGGTCGTGGTGCGCCTTGCACGATGACCGCCGCTTTTCTGTCCCCCTGACGCCCCGCCGTCAAGAGAAAGGAGAACGCCGTGACCGTATCGAACCCGTGCCTTCCCGCCCTGCGCGAGAAGGCGGCGACGCTTCCCCTCTCCCCCGGCGTCTACCTGATGCGCGACCGGGAGGGGACCGTCATCTACGTCGGCAAATCCCGCAAACTGAAGAACCGCGTGACGAGTTACTTCGTCGGCAACGATCATTTGATCAAGACGGCGCGCATGGTCAGCCGCGTCGCCGATTTCGACTATATCCTCTGCGACGGGGAAATGGAAGCCCTGACGCTCGAAAACGTCCTGATCAAGCGGCATTCCCCCAAATACAACGTCAAACTCAAGGACGCGAAGTCCTATCCCTATATCAAGATCAGCCGGGGCGAGTACCCGACGCTGACCGTGACGCGACGGCGTGAGGACGATCACGCGCGCTACTTCGGTCCCTACCAATCGTCCGCCACGGCGCACGAAGCCCTCGACGCGGTGAAGCGCGTCTTCTCGCTGCCGACCTGCCGCCGGAGTTTCCCCGCGGAGATCGGCAAGGAACGCCCCTGCATCTACGACCAGATGGGGCGCTGCGTCGCCCCCTGCCGGAACGGCGTTTCGGCGGAAGAGTACCGGGCGCTGGTCAAGTGCGCCGGGTGGGTGCTCGAGGGCAACGTCGCCGACACCGAACGCGAACTGACCGACGCGATGAATAGCGCGTCGGAACGCGAAGAATACGAGATCGCGGCAAAGTACCGCGACCGCATCGCCGCCCTGCACCGCCTCTCCGACAAGCAGAAGGTCGTGGGGGACGCTTCGGTCAGCCGCGACGTCTTCGCGCTCTGGGAGGACGACCTCTCGGGCGTGTTCGCCGTGCTGAACGTCCGGGGCGGCAAACTGTTGAACAAAAACGAGTATCTGTTCGCGGCGGGCGAGATTGCGGAAGCCAACGACGCGACCGGGCTTTTGCTCCGTTATTACTCGGAAATTGGAGACTACCCCCGTGAGGTTCTGACCGATTTCCCGCTCGATCCCGAGGACTGCGCCGTCCTCTCCGAACTCTTCTCGCGGGAGGCGAAACACGCCGTCTCGGTCCGGGTCCCCAAGCGGGGCGAACTTCGCGATCTCTGCGACATGGCGCAGACCAACGCGCGCCAGCGCGCAGAACGCTACCGCGCCGAAGCGGCGCGCGAAGAGGGGACGCTGGTCTCTCTGGCGTCGCTGCTCGGACTCGAAGTTCTGCCCGAGCGGATCGAAGCCTACGACGTTTCCAACCTCGGCACGGAACATCTGACCGCCTCGATGGCGGTGTTCGTCAACGGACAGCCCAAACGCTCGGACTACCGGACGTTCAAGATCAAAACCGTCGAAGGCGTCGACGACTACGGCTCGATGCGCGAGGCGCTGACGCGGCGGCTCGCCCATATCGGGGACGGTTCGCCCTCGCTCGGCGTCGCCCCCGACCTGATCTTGGTCGACGGCGGGATCGGACACGTCCACGCGGCGAAGGCGGCGCTCTCCGACGCGGGGCAAGAGGGGATCCCGGTCTTCGGGATGATCAAAGACGAGTTCCACAAGACCCGCGCGATGACCGACGGCGAAAACGAGATCGCCTTCGCCCGGCAGCACGAGGTCTACGTGCTGATCTACCGCATCCAGGAGGAGGCGCACCGCATCGCGGTCTCCTCGGTGATGCGCGCCAAATCCAAGACCCTGACCCGCTCCTCGCTCGAAAAGATCCCCGGGATCGGTCCGGCGAAGGCAAAGCGTCTGCTCGCGGCGTTCGGTTCGCTCCGTGCGCTGGCCGCGGCGAAAGAGGACGCGATCGCCGCCGTCGGCGGGATCTCGAAACGCGACGCGAAAGCCGTGGCGGAGTATTTCGCCGCCAAAAGAAAGGACGCCGGCGACCCCGGCGACAAGGAGACACCGATATGATGCGCATCATTACGGGAAAAGCGAAGGGCGTCCGTCTGGACACCCTGCCCGGCGACGCCACCCGCCCGACCTCGGAGCGAGTGAAAGAGGCGATCTTCTCCTCCCTGCAGTTTGATCTTGACGGGCGTCGGGCGCTCGACCTGTTCGCGGGTTCGGGACAACTGGGGCTCGAGGCGCTCTCGCGCGGCGCCCTCTCCTGTATGTTTGTCGACGCCGCCCCGGAAGCGATCGCGGTCGTGAAGGACAACGCGAAGAAGACCGGCTTCTTCTCCGACTGCAAATACCTGATCTCCGACTATCGCAGTTACCTGCGCAAGGCGGGAAAGGGCGATGGCTTCACCCTGATCTTCCTCGATCCGCCCTACGCCCTCGACGCCGTCGGCGACGCGATCCTGCGGATCCTTTCGTCAAAAGTCGCAAAACCCGGGTGCCTTTTCGTCTGCGAGAGCGGCTCCCCCGACCTTTTGGGAAAGATCGGCGACGCGGCAAGCAAGTTCGACGTACTGAAAGAGGCGCGCTACGGCATCACCTATATCACCCTGCTCCGCTATCGCGGAGAGGAAGGAGAGCAAGCATGAAAACGACGGTTCTTCTCCCCGGCACCTACGATCCCGCGACCCGGGGTCACTTCGCCGTGATCGAGACCGCCGCCGCGCTCTTCGACGAGGTGCGCGCCGTGATCTTCATCAACCCCGACAAGACCTGTCTCTTCCCCGTCTCCGACCGCCTGGACTTCCTCCGCCTCGCGACGGCGAACTTTCCGAACGTAACGGTCGGCTTTTCCGAAGGACTGGTCGCCGACTACGTCCGCGACAACGGGATCGACCTGATCGTGAAGGGCGTGCGCGACGGACACGACTTCCTTTACGAGCGCGAGATGGCGGACTGGAACGGCGCGCGCGGCGCGAAAACGCTGCTGCTCCCGACCTCCCCCGATCTTTCCGCCGTCAGTTCGACCGCCCTGCGCGATCGGCTTCAAGCCGGGCAGCCGATCGACGGTCTCGCCGCCCCCGGCACGGCCGACGCGATCCTTGCCGCTTACCGGCGACTTTCGCTTGACAAGCGGGATTGACTGTATTATAATGAACTATAGTTTGTAATATACCGAAAGGAAAACCGATATGATCCTGAAAGAGAAGATCAAGGAACTGCGCGCCAGGTTCGACGCCGAACTTGCCAAAGCGGGCACGCCCGACGCGCTCGAGGCGCTTCGCGTCGCGTTCCTCGGCAAGAAGGGTCCCGTCACCGACCTGATGGCGGAACTCCGCAACGTCGAGCCGAGCGAGAAAGCCGAGGCGGGACAACTCATCAACACGCTGAAAAACGAACTCTCGGACGCCATCGCGAAGACCGGAGAGGCGCTCCGCGCCGCTGCGCTCGCGGCGGAGATCCGGCGCCAGAAAAAGTACAATCCCACGCTTCCCGCGCGGGACGCCGTCGGTTCGTATCACCCGATCACGCTGGTCCAGCGCGAACTGGAGGAGATCTTCTCGTCGATGGGCTTCACGATCGAGGACTATCCCGAGATCGTCGACGACTACCACTGCTTCGAGGCGCTGAATATCCCGAAGCATCACCCCGCCCGCGATATGCAGGACACCTACTATATCGAGAACGGACAACTTCTGAAGACCCACACGTCCGCGGCGCAGAACTACATTATGCGCAAGTACGGCGCGCCCCTGCGCGCCATCTTCCCCGGCCGCTGCTTCCGTAACGAGGCGATCGACGCCTGCCACGAGAACACCTTCTTCCAGATGGAAGGGATCATGATCGACGAGAATATTTCGATCTCGAACCTGATCTACTTCATGAAGACCATGCTCTCCGAGGTCTTCCGGCGCGATATCAAGGTGCGGCTGCGCCCCGGGTTCTTCCCCTTCGTCGAACCGGGCTTCGAACTCGACATCAACTGCCTGATTTGCGGCGGTAAGGGCTGCCCGTCCTGCAAGAACTCGGGTTGGCTCGAACTCTGCCCCTGCGGCATGATCCACCCCAACGTGCTGAAAGCCGGCGGCATCGACACCGACCGCTACACCGGCTTCGCGTTCGGGCTGGGGCTGACGCGGCTCGCCATGATGAAGTTCGGCGTCAAGGATATCCGCGATTTCAACGGCGGCTCGCTTGCCGCGCTGTCGCAGTTCGTGAGCGAATAAGAGGGGGACAAACGATATGCTGCTTTCTATGAACTGGATCGGCGATTTCGTCGATCTGTCGGGGCTTGATCGCCGCGCCCTGATCGGGCGTTTCACCCTCTCGACGGCGGAAGTCGAAGAGGTGATCGAGAAGGGCGTCGATACCTACGGCGTCATCGTCGCGAAGATCGTTTCGGTCGACGCGCACCCCAATTCCGGAAAACTCCATCTTCTGAAGATCGACACCGGCAAAGAGGTCGTCGACTGCGTCTGCGGCGCGCCGAACGTGCGCCCGGGCATGAAGGTCGCCTTCGCCACGGTGGGCGCTTCGGTTTCGGGGAACAAGATCGGCAAAGCCGAGATCGCGGGCTACCCGTCCTTCGGTATGTGCTGTTCGGAAGCCGAACTCGGCATTTCCGCCGATCACTCCGGCTTGATGGAGATCGAGGACGATATCCCGCTCGGCACCGACCTGAAATCGGTCTACGAGATCGACGACCTGCTTTTTGAAGTCGACAACAAGTCGCTGACCAACCGCCCCGACCTGTGGGGACACTACGGGATCGCGCGCGAGTTCGCGACGCTGGCGAACCGTCCGCTCCGTCCGGTGCCGGCGCACCCGACGGCGCAGTACGACAAACTCCCCGCGCTCAAGATCGACGTGAAGGAACCCGACCTCTGCTTCCGGTATTCGGGGATCACGGTCGAGGGGATCAAAACGAAAAAGAGCCCGGTGAATATGCGGATCCGGCTCTTCTACTGCGGTTCGCGCGCCATCAACCTGCTCGCCGACCTGACCAACTACGTGATGATGGAACTCGGGCAGCCGATGCACGCCTTCGACCG
>JAEEGL010468549.1_pt1 | contig 11919 bp, 7 predicted proteins | sample 9134231 | NCBI WGS metagenome assembly JAEEGL01 (sample SAMN16246548, study PRJNA631951) | gut metagenome | biome: gut microbiome; feature: rumen; material: fiber-attached | host: Bos | place: Iran: Karaj | collected 2018-10 | reverse complement strand
GTTAGCTTAAATTACTTCAGCGTAACGACAGCACGACGGTTGTACTCGATAGGAGTGAGGTCGGCAACACCACCCTGACCAGCAGTCTCGATGTTGTCAGCGCTTACGCCCATGTCAACCAAAGCCTTCTTGACAGCCTCTGCACGCTTCTCAGACAGAGTCTGGTTGTAAGCGGCACTACCTGTCTTGCTATCAGCATAACCGGTAACGACAATCTTCTTGTTGTTAGCCTTAGCAGCCTCAGCGAGCTCCTTAACATTAACCAGATCCTTCTTAGAAGCGATCTCGCTCTTGTTGATGTTGAAGAATACGCTAGCGCTAGTAGCCTGGAACTCAGAAACAGTCTTAACAACTTCCTTCTCAATTACCTTTGGCTTCTCTTCGCAGCACTTCTTCAGAGCAGCGTTCTCAGCCTCGAGAGCAGCAATAGAAGCATTCAGGGCATCGAGCTGAGCCTGGTGGTTAGCAAGGATAGCATCCATGTCAGGAGCATTGTCCCATCCCACCTTACCGAGGTTAACGCCAAGACCTACAGCAATACCGAGTTGGAGGTCACGAGTCTTCCATGCACGAATACCACGCTTTTGGCTTGCTACGCGGTCCATGTCGTTCTCACCGATGTTGCCATAGATATCCAAGTTAGCGTGTATACGCTTGGTGATGTTGAAGGTGTTGAATACACCGACAGTGGTCAAAAGAGACCCCTTGACATCATCGTACAGCACATTGCCATCGTTGTCCTTTGTCTTCAGAGCAAGGTGCATACCAACACCACCATAAACGCTGATGTTCCATACACGGGGCTTGTAGCCACCAAACAAGTTGGTCAAATTAACCATGGGCTGGAAGCTCAAACTTACCTGATGCAATGTGGGGTTAGCTCCGCTGAAATAATCAGGATTGTCCCAAGAAGCGAAGTTTACCTGAGTATCCCAAGCAGCAACGCCCTTCAAACGCATACCGAACACGGGAGTTGCCCATTTACCAATGCTCAACTCACCGCCCCAACTACGGCGACCAGGCCAGAAGGGGTTCTTGTTGGTGGGATCCTGTCCGTGCTCCTGAGAAGAGTAAGATGACAGGTGTGTACCAGCCACGTCAATAAACCAATTGTCCCAGAAGCCATTGGTAACCACCTTGTGCTTCAGTGTGGGATAGCTCTCTGTTTCTTCCTGTGCCAAAGCAAAGGAAGCTACGCCGCAGAAAGCCAACAGCATCATTAACTTTTTCATACTGATTTTTTATTAAAATGTGTTAATACTATTCGTTTCTTATCTCTATTTATTATTCTATTCATGGGTGCTTAGCAACTGCACATCCATGCGTTTGGGCACAAAGTTACAAAAAACTTATTAATTCCAACAAAAAGAAATAACATTTTTTTACAAAAATCTATATTTTTTATCATTTTGGGCCTATTTAAACAGTTTTTCGAGCATTTCGTGGGGACAAATCGCTATTATTCTTCGGCCATCTGGCGCATAATTGGGCTGTTCCTGCTGGAAAAGCTCATCCACGAGGCTCTCCATCTCCTGCTCTGTAAGCACGTTGCCAATAGGAATCGCCGCATTTCTCGCCATCGTCATGGCCATACGATGGTGCATGCCTTCTTCCAAATCTTGTCCTTTCTGACGCAGGTCATCAATGATATCGACAAGAAGTTGCCTAGGTTCTATACCGTCAAATCCAGCAGGAGCTCCTTGTATCGAGTAATTGCCACCGCCCAACGAAGAGATATCAAAGCCCAAGGAAGTCAGGTCATCCATTATACTTTCCACGAGGGGGACATCTGAAGGAGGGAGTTGTAACAGCTCCGGGAACAAAAGACCTTGCGAGGGGGCTTGGTGTTCTGCTAATTGTTTCCTATATCTATTATATAGTACGCGCGCATGTGCGAGATGTTGGTCGATGAACATCAAGCCGGAACGAACTTCTGTCACTATGTATTGTCCACGGTACTGATAATGTTGTACACTTCGGTCTGTGCCTTTAAGGTCGAGTATGCCATTGGAAGGATCTTGCTCAGACGGCATGCTGTTTACTGACGCTTCAGTACCATTGGATTTCTCGGCACCGCCGACTTCCTCATACATTTTTCCCCAATCAGAAAGCACTTTCTTATGCGATGAGCCGGTATTAGCAAATGGATTATAATCATCTCGCAAAGGACGAGTTTGCGGTATGTGCACTGCAGAAGTGGACGCTGTGTGGGGATTATATGTGGGAATATCGACAGGCATGCCTTCTGTATCAAACTCAATAGAAGGAACCGCAGCGAATCGCCCTAATGCCTCACGGACTGCAGCTTGTAGTATCTGCCAAATAGCCTGTTCATTCTCGAACTTGATTTCCGTCTTTGTTGGATGTATGTTTACATCAATAGTTGAAGGCTCTACCTCCAGGAACAGGAAATAAGGCACTTGGTCTCCATCGGGAATCAAGTTAGAATAAGCCTCCTGTACAGCACGATGGAAATATGGATGGCGCATATATCGGCCATTGACATAGAAGAACTGTCGCACGCCCTTACGCCGCGAGGTTTCAGGCAGTCCGACAAACCCATGTAATTGACATAGCGTCGTCTCTACATCCACACTAAGCAATTGGTCGCCCAGTCGTTTCCCGAACAATGTTGCAATACGTTGGCGCAATCCTTCCGCAGACAAGGAAACCAATGTACGGTCATCATGCGTTAAAGAGAAGCGGACATCAGGATTGGCCAAAGCCACACGCTCAAATTCCTGTGTAATCTGCGACAACTCCGTTTGATTGGTTTTCAAGAACTTTCGTCGTGCAGGCACGTTATAAAAAAGATTCTGCACCAAAAAGTTGGCACCAACCGGACAAGCGTCAGGCTCTTGGTTTATCACATGTCCGCCTTCAATATTGAGGAGCGTACCCAAGTCACTGTCAGCCATGCGAGTACGCAAAGTAACCTGAGCGACTGCAGCAATACTGGGCAGGGCTTCACCGCGGAAACCCATAGTTGTCAAACGAAAGAGATCCTCCGCCTTACGGATTTTACTTGTGGCATGACGTTCAAAAGCCAAACGTGCATCAGTTTCCGACATCCCCTTGCCGTCATCTATCACCTGTATAGTCGTACGACCAGCATCAGCTATTATGACATCTACCTGCTGTGCACCTGCATCCAGCGCATTCTCCATGAGTTCCTTCACTACGGAACTTGGACGTTGAATGACCTCACCAGCAGCAATTTGGTTGGCAACAGTGTCTGGCAAAAGTTGAATGATATCAGCCATTATAATCTTCCGCTCACAATATAGAACCAAATCAAAAGTAGCACGGCAATGATTATCAATGCCAAAGGCCATGTCAATCGGGAACCACGTTCACTGGCACGCTGAGCACGAGGGGTAAACTTCGAAAACTTTCCCTTGAAATGATCGGGCTCAATGTCTGTTGCAGGCAGTTCGCCCATTTCACGCTTTACATCACGCACTAATCGGTCGAGACGGTCTTGCCGCTCACTGGTATACATACTAATACGGCGATACTTACGTGGCTCACGTGTTTGAAACATTCCCATAGCTATGCTGTTTGTTATGCAAAGATACAACTAAGAAAATAAAAAAACAAGCAAAGTTATACTTTTCGAGTTTTATATATTGGTTAAATGCGTTTTATTGTACGTAAGGCAGATTCTAAGGAGCGCAGTAAGTCACGCTTCGATGAATTGGGAGAGAAAACGAATCCTTCCGTAACGACCAACTGCCGGCGAACGCTGTCCACACGGACTAGTGACACGAAAGGACCTCCCATGAAGCCATTTTTCATTTCCCACAAGCCACGAATTTCCAACTGTTTTGCACCTGCTATCGTGCGTAGTTCAGGCCAGACGACTGGTTGCCCAGTCTGCCCACGAGTGGTTGTCATATACTGACCAGGCTGACTGCCTGGGACATTGGCCTGCATGACAGAATCACGTTTTTGAACAAACAAAGCCGTGTCACAAATATCTTCACCCTGCCAAGGCAATGTATAGAGAACAAAATTGATATCCTTGTCACCTCCGCGATTCGACGAGGCCCAAAGGAAATTCTTGCCTGGCTTAGTAGATTGGATATCAGAGGGGACACGCACGTCAAACCCTATACGCCGCAAATCATCGCTGACTTTCTTACTATATTTTTTTTGTAGAAGCGCAGCCTGACGGTCGAGTTGGAAATCAAGAATAATACGCTGTATACGCTTGCGGTTTAAACTTAAGAACTGCTGCAAGTCACGCTCTGAGGCTGCTCGAATCAGCATTTGCAATTGCGGACGTGCATGCACATCATGTGCCACGCCCAAGGTAGGTGTTTTGGCAGACGGATCAAGTTCAATGTGCAACTGCGTATGCATCAGTTTATACACCTTTTCATAACCCTTTGAGCCAATAGTCATTGTGCGGAAGATACGTTCCGAGCTGCCCAAGCCTGGCGCATCGCAATCAACCACAGTGTTCAAGGTATCTGCAGTTTCGCCATGCATCAACTTCGAAGGCATTACCACCAAGAGTTCTGATGGCTGGCCCTTGGATTCTGGCAATCGAGGCTTTTCGTCATCGCATGCAGCAAACAGAAGCGCGATTACCAATAAAATTAAACTTTTCCCTTTCATTATTCATTCTTCACTTTAATCACACAGTCTCCACTATGTCCCTGGAACTCGTCGGCATATTCACAACGGATGGTAGCAATACCGGAGTGATATCTGCCATCACGTTCCACATAAAGGGTTTCCTCAATGAGGTATTCTCCACGCGGAATCTGATAGAAACTAAACTCTGTAGTGGCATCATGCACTTGGCGATAATAGCCCAAACCGCCTGCCCAACCCAAAGAAGCACGACTCCAACCATATCCCGAACGCTGGTTGACAGGTTCTGTGAATGCTGGACGAGGCACAATCAGGGTCACATACTCATAATCTCGATCTGCCGAAATGCGATAGCGCACAGTATAGCGATTGCCCGTCTTAGCCTCTTGGGGATATTCCTGCGTAACAGAAAGGCCTGTTGAATGAGCCGTCACCTGATCGAAAGGTTGTTCGAAATCAGCATACACACCACCCCAGCTTTCATCTTTCGAGAACTTGTGTAAACGTAGACGAACAGGGAGTTTGCCATCTTCTATTTCGATAGAATCACGGATATAGCCCAATGAATCTTCTTTCGCAGTAAAGTTCTGCACCGATGTTCCTTTGCGTGTTAACGTCATAAGGTCTTTTAATGTCGATGGTTTCCTGTCGGCACGTCCATTGAGCAATGCAAAGACTGCATTGGCCGAGTTGATTGGCGTCGACCACTCCTGTGTGCGTTTTTGCTGAAGGAGATAGCGACGCATGCCACTTAGCAGCTTCGTTTCCTCTGGCATAACCTTTCCAAGTGCTTCCATCATCTGAACATGGATGTGCAGTTTGCGGTCAATGCTGACGAAGCTTCCCTTTGGGAACTCGATATATGAACCGCGGTCTGGACTAGTGACAAGGTATTTCTTGAACGCCTCAACAAACCTCTTCGCCTTACGTTGCTCGCCATCTTTGTTCCAGACAAGCGCCAACAAAGCTTGACCCTCATACCCCATTTCATCAGGTTTAACCTTCTTTGCGAGTTTCAAAAGATAGTCCACCTTCTTCTGCTCTTCTTTCGACAAGCGGACATCGCTCCACAAGGCAACATACAACGTGCGCAAGTCACTGGAGGAAAAATAGGCAGAGTCGATGCGTTGTTCAAGTAGATAATGTACCGCTTTCGTATTAACCTGTTCACCAGGCTTTCCTTTCGTCAACATATGCAGGCGAGTCAATAGGAATGACACCTCACGAGTTAGGTATGGACTTACAGGGAACTGAGGATACCAGCGAAATCCACCACCGACATCTTGCAATGCCTTTATCTTGTCTAAGTATGCATCCGTAGAATCGGGCATATTTACATGCAAAGCCTTACCCAATACTCCTGCGTAATACGCAGTGGCTAACGAAAGCACATCGTTATGCTTGGCCTGAGCCAATACCGGCAAAGCCTCCAAAGCATATTGTTCGGGGTGAGTAGTGTACTGCAGGGTCAACTGACGCTCGGTGACACCATCAGGGAAGAGGTCTGTCAGGTCATAGTTCGTCACACCTGGATCATAGGCAGTAATCGCCAATGTCTTGGTGATGTGTTCTGTAGCAGACAGAACTGGGAGCAAGCGCTGCTCGCCATCGCTGCATGTGGTGCCTTCTACAGCCCAACGAACAATGAGGTCACCACATTTCCCATTATTTATAACTTCATACGGGAAGTGCAGCACCGTATCTTTCTTGCTCTCCAAGGCTACATTTGCTTTCCAGGATTTCAGCACTTTATCGGTCTTGGCATCTAGTATCTGTAATACTCCCCTACCCTTTTGTGGCTGCTCGCTTACATTACGAACCGTAGCAGTCAGCATTGCTTCATCACCGGGGCGTAGGAAACGCGGCAAATAAAGTTGTGCCATCAAATCCTTTCGAGCCTCAATCTGCTCATATAGGTTTGCGTACATCAAGTCGCTGGTGTGGGCTATGCCCAATAGATTCCATCGGGTCAGGCTCTCGGGCAAAGTAAAGGACACAACGACTTGTCCATCCTTATTCGTGCGCAGTTGTGGCATGAAGAATGCAGTCTCGTTGAAGTTTTCACGCATCTTGACAGCCGGTAATGAAGTCTCTTCACGTTCTTCTTCGACACCCTTCTCTCCGCTTGTCGCGACCTTGTTATCCTGCACAGCATCCATGCTAACTTCACGCACCATTGCGGCTTCTTCCATCACAGCATTAGTAGCGGACGCACTCTTTGCCAACAGGCGCGGACCACCTGCTGCATAATAGAGATTGCGCGAGTACACACGCGATTGGAAGTATTGACCGTCTATTTGTGAAAATTCCATTTCGCGTATCTTCTTTGTCTTTTGGTTATACCAAGCATTGGCCGACGAACCTCCATAGTAACGTGTGATGTCACGGAAAGGCATCTCGTAGGTACGATGATTGCGGTAGATATTGAAAGACCAACGATGATTCACAAAGTAATCGAGCGAAGCGTCATAAAGCGCCAACATCAGATTGGCATCAGCAGGTGTTCCATCTGGGCGATGCAAGGTCAGTCGCCATTCCTCCTTTTGTCCGGGTTGTAGAAGGTCCCGGAAGGTATCCCAATGTGCACGCAATTGATTGTCTGGGCGAGCCAGGTAAATGGTTCGCTCCGCAGTATAGACCTTGCCATTCTTCACAAAGCAGAACGAAGCAGTAAGGCTTTGGTCATACTCCTCTCGGTAAGGAATATCGAGGGCGAAGGTTTCATTATCCAGACGCACCATATCCTCCTTCCAAACCTTTCCTGCTGCTGAAAGTGTGTAATGGAGGTAGATGTCATGAAGTTTAGTCGTCACTTCTATGCGTCCTGATTGCGCCAAGTCGAAGGTGTCTTTCACACAACGAACAAGGAAAGTCGAATCCACCTTTGCTGGTTGTGGGGGATCTATTCTTTCCTGTATGCGCCAATACCAATGCTGAGCATTGTGCGTTTCACCTTGCTGGCTCAACACATCAACATTGACCAACAGCATACGACGCGAGCCTATCCATGAACGATTCTGTTCGAGGTCAGACTTCAGCACTTTGAACCGATAGCGGAACGCCCCCTTGTCATCGGTCTCAATGGTATCAAGTTTCTGGGTCTCATTCTCACGCGAATTAAACTTTTCATAGTAGAACCAAGGATTCCGCCAGCTGTAAGTTCCAGTAACACGAGCTCCGCGCAAAGGAGTACCCTCATAGTTCTTTGCGGCGCCACGCACTTCCACACAAGAGTCGCCCACCACATAGAGGCTATCTTCGAGCGTCACTTCAAAAGTTGGCCGTTTATACTCTTCCACACGGAAATATACACTCTCGTCATTGTCGACTTTGATAAAGAATGAGCCATTTCTGCGCCCAGTGGGGATTTCAAAATCAGCATTGAACACACCCATTTCGTTAGATACAACTTCTTTCTTTTCAACTTCCTTGTATTGGCTATCAAAAAGCTTCAAGGTATGGGACCGACCAACCAACGGATGTGAGTCCCAGTCGAGTTGGGAGTATTCTATACCACTCACATGAACTGTCTGTCCTGGGCGATATATTCCACGATCAGTGTATAGGTTTATGTGGTGAGTAACGTTCTCAGGCGCCCCCTTCCACTCTCCCTGACCATATACATAGAAGGTCTGAATAGGCAAGTGCTGTTCCTCATCCGTCCACATACGCAGACGCATCTGGCTGGAAACACTTTTTGAACCCTTTGCTTTCCAACGCGGAACCGGCAGTTTCCCTTGCTGGTCCGTATAGCCCATAAAATACTCCACGGTGTCTTTGACATCAGGTCGGTAGGCAATAACTTTCACTCCTTGTTGAGGTTCTCCCGACTCACTGTCCACGACCAACACGCGTACTTTGTTGTCAGGCATCACCTGATACACCATATGCAAAGCAGAAATACGAATCTGCTGATTAATGGGAACGACCTTTTCTGTCGTTTTCACACGCGGACGTGGCACAAAGGTGATAGCATAGTCGCAAGGGGCTGGCGCAGTCCACATCAGGGTGTCGCGGAATGTGTCCACAGGGTCGCAATCAGGGAACTGATGTTCCTCGCCATTGATGAGAACAGATTGGATGTTGCGACCAGTGAATATCCATTGATATTGCTTACCTGGATACACGAACGATGGACCATCCCACGAGAAATTGGGATCGGAGAGCCGTGTCAGAGCATTCTGTAGGGCTGCCTTACGCTTGTATTTGGGATATTTGCTCAGTCCCAATTGCAACCACTCACGACGTTCTTTTGGTGTTTTATAGCCTCGCTCCGAAATGCGCAGATAGACCTCTGCACAAAGAGGCAAATCTGCATACTTTTCACTCACTTTCTTCAGGTTGTCATCCGACACGATATCAGAATCCGAGAGCGAATCCATTGTCAGAAGAAGTGCCGCATTCCGCATTCCACGTTGGTTATAGAAGTCTATCATCTCTCCATATTTCGGGAGGGCGCGAGCCGTGTCACGTTCAGCCTTACCAATGGATTCCACCATACTTCGCCAAACAACATTGAGCATGTCGCCGTTGAAATAACCTTCATCTCGACCTATAACCACGAAGGGCTTCCAGCGCTTGGCCTTTTCCCCTGCCAACAGTTGTTTGTCGGCCAATGCCACCCCATACCACGCCACAGCAGAGTCGAGCATGTCTGTCCCCACGCTACGCCATAGAATTCTCTCAGCATACAGTTTTCCCAAGGCAGCTGCGTATACAGCTCGCGCAGCTGGGTCTTTCGACTGTTGTCGACATTGCTTCAAACTGTCAATGTTACGTTCCAGACTATCGGGATGAACGTTCTCCAACTGTATATACGACAACAACAGCCCTGAGAGTTCCTTACCCTTTGACTTGGCTTGCGATGACACAGCCATCGTCAACAGGACCATAAAGATAATTATTCTATTCATAATAGTAATGCCCTTGGGGCAGGTGAGAGGTTAGAGGTGAAAGGTTTTCGTAGCGACAGTATTTCGTTGCATTAACGCATTCTTAGATTTCTTCCAGTAGTTTTGTCAGGAACAACCAGAATTTCTCAACTGTGGGAATTAGGCAACGTTCGTCGGGAGTATGAGGAGAACGCAACGTGGGACCGAAGCTCACAAGGTCCATCTTAGGATACACACTACCAATGATGCTGCACTCCAAACCGGCATGTACCACCTCCTTACGCGCAGGTTCATCGGGGAAGAGACGATTGTACACTTCCACCATCTTGGCGGCAAGAGGACTGTCAAAATTAGGCTGCCAAGCACCATATTCTCCGTCGTAGCTCACTTTCATACCAGCCATCGAGAAGCATGATTCTTGCATTTCCTGAATGTACTCCATCATAGTTTCACTGCTCGAGCGAGCCAGTATGAGCACCTTTACCTCGCCCTTACCTATATTCACTATACCCAAGTTAGAACTGGTTTCCACCACAGAAGGGATACTGGGGATGTTGCGCAACACACCATCGTGGCAAGCCATCAGCGCATCCACCACATTATCCTGGATAGCTTCGGGCATCACGCCGTCTGGCAGCGCTGTTTCTTCAATGGTCAGCGACATCTTTTCTTCCACACCACGATATTCCTTTTGGAACACCTCACGACAATAGTCCACCAATTCGAACAAGTCTGCACAGTTCTCTTTGGCCACAGTCAGCACAACCTCGGCCGATCTTGGAATGGCATTGCGCATGTTGCCGCCCTGCCAAGAACTGAGGCACGCCTCATCGTCTATAATAGCTTGACGCACCAAACGGGCCATCAACTTATTGGCATTGGCGCGACCCTCATTGATTTCCAACCCTGAATGTCCGCCACGCAAGTCCTTCAACGTAATCTTCACTGCCACATCACCCTTCTCGGGAGCCACTTCCTTGTAGCCTAACGAACAATTGATGTTCACACCGCCTGCACTACCAATGACGAACTCACCCAATGTCTCGTGGTCGATATTCAGCAGCATCTCGCCCTTCAGCGTGTCTGCGCTCAGATGATTCACGCCATACATGCAGGTCTCTTCATCGGCAGTTATCAAGGCTTCCAACGGGCCATGCTTGAGATCCTTGCTTTCCATCACCGCCATGATGGATGCCACTCCAATGCCATCGTCGCTGCCCAGCGTGGTGCCACGAGCCTTTACCCAATCACCATCGATATATGTCTCAATGGGGTCGGTCTCAAAATTATGCTTACTGTCATCTGTCTTTTGGGGCACCATGTCCATGTGTGCTTGCATCGTTGCCGTCTTGCGGCCTTCCATGCCAGGAGTGGCAGGCTTGCGCATCACGATGTTCTCAGCATCATCCTTCCAGGCCTCAATACCACGTTCCTTTGCCCACTGAAGCAAAAATTGTTGTACTTTCTCGAGATGTCCACTGGGGCGTGGCACTTGAGTCAGCAGGTAGAAATTCTCCCACACTGCCTTAGGATTCAGATTTCTAATTTCCATAGTATAGATAGTTTTTATTTGATGTAAATATGGGACAAAGTTAAAAAATACTCTCCTACTTTCCAAAACTCTATGTGTTAAACATTCCTAACGAATCATTTTACATATTATATATGTCCGCAACTTCATTATTGAAATTGCGGACATATACTAATCGTTCAATACACTTGACAGATTTTACAGGCTCTGTGCCGAGAGTTTTAGACCTACCTCATGGATGGAGGGGAGAATCTCACGATACATGATGTGGTGGAGAGAGACGGTCACTTGCTGGCCCTCATGCAACTGGAGGTTAGAGATGGGGATGGTTTTGTGCAACAGCCCTACCCCACGACCCAGAGGTTTCCCATCGTCTGTAGCAAAGGGGATGGTGAGCGTGTCAAGAACGCCCCTTCCGTAGTCGGCAACAACAGTAATGTCGCGATACGGGAAATCAGAACCATAGCGCAAACCTATTTCCAAAGCATAGGTTCCCTCATGAGGGGCAGGTGGCAATAGGAAACGAAGCGTGTCGGACTGCGCCCACTCGTTGTCCTCGACAGACTCATAGTGGTGGTAAATGACATTGCCCTTGCAAGAGAACAACACCAACGCCAAAGCCGCAAATAGCCAATGACCTTTAGACCTCATAACCTCAAAGACTCATCTCTGTTCGCCCTTTGGACGACGTTTCTTCTTACGCTTTTTGTTGTCGAAGCGATGGAGATCGTCCTGAGCTGCCAAGTCAATGGCTTTTGGCTCAACCTTTCGTCCGCCCTCTTCCAAGGTGTCAGGCTTCTCTCCACGACGGTTCATCTCAATGATGTCCAACGCACGACGGGCAGGAATGACTGTCAGATTGGCCGCGATGCGTCGGTCGGTACTATAGGTGAC
>JAEEGL010028686.1_pt1 | contig 11919 bp, 12 predicted proteins | sample 9134231 | NCBI WGS metagenome assembly JAEEGL01 (sample SAMN16246548, study PRJNA631951) | gut metagenome | biome: gut microbiome; feature: rumen; material: fiber-attached | host: Bos | place: Iran: Karaj | collected 2018-10 | reverse complement strand
TGGCATGAAAATCCCTTGGCCCGAAACGGCCGTGCGGGTTCGAGTCCCGCCCGGGGCACCAATCCTTCTGAAAGAAAGGAGCGCAGCGGATTCCGTTGCGCTCCTTTCTTGTCAGGACTCTGCCTGGGGGCCGGTCGAAAGATACTCTTTTAATGCCTCCACATAATGGTTGAAGGCTTCCAGCCCGGCTGCCGTAATCCGGCAGGTGGTGCGGGGCATCTTGCCCTTGAAGCCTTTCTCCACGCTGATGTAGCCGGCAGTCGTGAGTTTGTCAATCTGGACGCTGAGGTTTCCCGAGGTGGCCCCTGTCTGCTTCTTGATGAAGCTGAAGTCAGCCTCTTCGACCCCGGCCAGGAGGGACATCACGGCCAGCCGGAGCTCCGAATGGAGGAGCGGGTCAAGTTTGGGAAACATAGGCTATTTGTACTGCTGTTTGACGATAAGTCCCGTTGCCGCCAGGACAAGACCGGCAAAGGTGAAGATCAGCATCTGCTCCTCGTTGGCGCTCGTGATGTAGTAAATGGCCAAACCGCCGATACCCGTCACGAATCCCGCAATCTTGATCGCCCAGTTCCTGAGGGTGATGCCGCTGATGGTTTCGGCCAGGCCGAACAGGAGGACGATCTGGGCGGTGAGGCTGGCCCCCGCCACGATGGAGGAAAGGGCGCTGCTTCCGAACAGGCCAAACAGCACGGTGAACAGGGCGACCGAGCAGGCGAAGATGCCGAAACTTCCCCAGATCCCGCCGTTGATGCGGCTGATGAGGTTTTCGGCGCGGTCTCCGCCCTCCTTGCTCTTGAGCAGACGGGACAGCGGGAAGCCGATAGCCGGCATTGCGAACCAGAGGTTGTTCCAGGCGGCGTGACCGGTGGCTTTCCAAAGGAAATATACCAACAGGGAGAAAGCAGCAAGCAAAATGCCCCACATGACGAAATATTTTCCGCTGTGACGGACGATTTCCCTGCGGTTGTTGTTCAAGGTCTCAGAGATGAGCTTCAAGCTTTCCTGAGCCGTCATTTCTTTGTTTTGTTCCATTGTATCAATTGTTTAACTTGTTTTCGGCAGTCCTGGAAGCTGCGCAGCCCTCCGGAGTGCCACTGCAAATATAAACAAGTTTACAATATAAACCAAATTTAAAAACAATTTTTTGCGTCGGTCTTTGCCCGGGTACCGGCCCCTGTCGATGCCGCTAGGGCTCTATTGCCTTCGCAATGAGTTCAGCGGTGTTGGCCACATCGAATTTGACCAGCAGTTTCTTACGGTACCACTTGACCGTTTCCGGGCTGAGACTGAGTGCCTCGGCGATCTGGGGCGTGGTATAGCCCTTGGACAGCAGTTCCAGGATTTCCTGCTCGCGGGCTGTGACGGAGACATCCCCGGGCCGGGACTGCCGCAGTTCCTCCAGCGTTTCCTCCATGACGGCGTCGGTTTCGGCCTGCTCGGCCCGGCTGCGGCGGAGGCGGCGCGAGAGCCACAGGAGCCCTGCGCCGGAGAGCAGCAGCAGGACCAGTCCGGCCAGCAGCCAGGAGAGCATCTTCCGTTGGGAGGCCAGCGCCAGGGACATGTATTCGAAGTTCTCCTTGCGGGAAACGGCCTCTTCGTCGTCGTGGACGGCGAAATACTCGTCGGCCTGGTGGAGACTGCGGAGCGCTTTCCAGGTCTTGCCCTGTTCCAGATACGCGCGCCCGAGGCCTTTTCTGGCACGGGCCATCTGGAGCGAATCGCCCGCAGCTACGGCGAAGTCCAGGGCGATCCGGTATTCCTCCTCCGCGGCATGGACATCCCCTTCATCCAGCCAGGTCTCGCCCAGGTTATAGTGGAGGATGGAGTTGCTGTTGTTCCAGCCGTACTGCTCGAAGATCGCCCCGGCTCGGGCGTAGTAGTCCAGGGCGCGGGGGATGTCGCCCATCTCGTTGTAGAGGTTGCCCATGGATCCGTAGAGGGCGGAACGCATGTCGTCGATCTCCGCAGCGGTATAGCCCTCGGGTCGGGTCGGGGAGGTAGCGCCGGCCTCCATGCGCTCCACCTGCTCCATGGCTCTCTCATAATAGACCCTGGCGCTGTCGTATTGCTCCCGGGCCCAGAAATGCTGGCCCAGATAGCGCAGGGCGTCGGCGGAGGCAAAGCTCCAGTCCGCCCGGCTGCTGAGATCCAGGGCCTTCCGGGCGTAGAAAATGCTTTTCTCCCCGTTCAGTTGGTTGTAGCCCATCATCAGTTCCCGGTAGGCGGAATTAAGTTCCAGCAGTTCCTGTTCGCCCGCCCTGTCCACGGCATCCGGCGTCCAGCGCGCCACCACCCGCTCCAGGGAGTCCAGGTTGTGGCCGCGGTGGTCGTAGTAGGTGGCGGATGCAGGCGGAACATCCAGGAGCAGGGTGCCCGCCAGCAGAAACAGCGCACAAAGTCTCTTCATGGACACAAAGGTAGCAAAAAGCCGCCATAAAACGCCGTCCGGGTGGTCTGGAATGCCCGTTCTCCACCCTTTCGGGGGGAATATCCCACCCGAAAGGGTGGTGTTTAAGAGCGAAAAATGTGCGTATTTTGCACAAGATGTCCGATTATGACCATGATTGACGGAACCACGCACATTTCCCTCACCAAACGGGAACTATCCATCCTCCAGGAAGTCGGTCGCGGCAAGACTACCCCGCAGATTGCGGAGCAACTGGGTCTGAGTCCGGAGACGGTCAAGTGGTACCGCAAGCAGTTGCTCACCAAGTTCGCCGCCGCCACTTCCGCGGAAATGGTCCGCAAAGCGGTGGGCGCTCACATCCTCTGATAACAATCAACAAACACACACCATGAAAAAGATCGCTTTACTCACCATCTGCATCGCGCTCATGTGCGCGCCCGCTCACGCGCAGGGCGTTTTGGGCCGCCTCGGCGAAAGGGCCAGACAGGCCGTCGAGAACAACGTCGGAAACAAGATCGAGCAGGGAATCAACGACCTCCTGAACGGCAAGGAAAACAACAAGGAGGAGCAGCAAACCCAGTCTGCGCAGCAGCAGCCGGCCGCTCCGGCTTCATCGACGCAGCCGGCATCCCAGGTGCAGGCTGTCCAGATCAATTGGAACAATTATGACTTCGTCTCCGGTGATGAGATCATCTTCGAAGACACGATGGAGGGCGAGCAATTGGGCGAATTCCCGTCCATGTGGGACCTGTTCTTCGGAGAAGCGCAGATTACGGAAATCGATGGCAGCAAGACCCTCTGCATCTCCCAGGCCGGTGGCGTGACACCTCTTTTCAATGACGGAAAGACCTATCTGACGGAGGAATGCACGGTAGAGTACGATGTCTTCATCCGGGCCGAAGAGCCCTGGGATGCCCAATTTGGCGGTCAGAATCATGGCTGGGCTTCCTGGATGCATCTCCAGACTTTGCTCCCAAGCGTGGACAAGATCAGTGAAGACCGAGCTGGATTCTCCTTGGAATTCCGTGTTGTCGCAGACAAAGGCGAGGCTTTCAATCCAACCATTGACTACCGCTGGACGACTCCATCAGGAGAAGTCAGAAACGGAAGCTACGAACTGAAGGATGTCGCCACCGAGGCGTGGCACCACGTCGCCATCTCCTTCAACAAACGCGCAATCAAGGCCTATTTCGACGAGCAGCGAGTCGCCAACATTCCCAATGCGGCCGCGCCGCATTTCCTCTGGTTCGAAGCCAGCAATGATGATCCTTACACCTTTTTCATCAAGAACGTCCGCATCGCCAAGGGCGCCGTGCCGCTGTATGACCGCCTCGCCTCCGATGGCAAGATCGTGACCTACGCCATTACTTTCGATACGGGCAAGGCCACGATCAAGCCCGAATCCACCGGAGAGATCAACCGCATCACCCAGATCATGAAAGACGACAATTCCATCAAGTTCGAAGTCCAGGGCCATTGCGACGCCACGGGTTCCGACGCCGTCAATGATCCTCTGAGCCAGAGGCGCGCCGAAGCTATCGTTGACGCGCTGGTCGCCAACGGCATTGCGAAAGACCGCCTTACCGCCGTCGGAAAAGGCTCCCATGAGCCCATTGCGGACAACAGCACCGAAGAAGGCCGAGCCAAGAACCGACGCGTGGAATTTGTCAAGAAATAAGCGATAAGAAGCCGGCTCGGGCGATTTGGAGGAGTCAGATAGAAAATATTATATTTGTATCTGACGGATAATCCATTTGCCATGAGACGCATACTCTTCCTGCTTGCGCTTTGCGCGGCCACGGCGGCCTGGGCCCAGCGCCCCGGCGCCGTCATCAGCTATCTGGAGATTTATGATGTGGAGCAGGGGACGCACCGGGTGATCGCCGAGTTCCCCTATACCATCGAAGCCCCCAACTGGACCCCGGATGGCCGTTGGCTGGTCTTCAACCGCGGGGGCCGGCTCTACCGCATCGCCCCCGGGGGCGGCGTCCCGGAGGAGATCGACACGGGCGACATCACCCAGGCCAACAACGACCACGTCATCTCCGCCGATGGCAAGTGGATAGGCCTGAGCAGCAACGATCCGGCGGTCCGCGGCTACAATTCCTATGTCTTCGTCGTTCCCTTCGAAGGCGGGACGCCGCGCAAGGTCACGCCCCTCGGCCCAAGTTACCTGCATGGCATCAGCCCGGATGGCAAGACCCTGGCCTATTGCGCCTTCCGGGGGCCCGACCAGGAGCAGGACGTGTATGTCATCCCGTTCAAGGGTGGCAAGGAGACCCGGCTGACCGACGCTCCAGGCCTGGACGATGGCCCCGAATTCAGCCCCGACGGCAAATACATCTGGTTCAACAGCGTCCGGACCGGCCGCATGCAGGCCTGGCGGATGCGCGCCAACGGCAGGGAACAGACGCAGATGACCTTCGATACGGACATGAATTCCTGGTTCCCGCACATCTCGCCCGACGGTAACAAGGTGGTTTACCTGGCCTACCATGACTACGAGATCGATCCGGGTTCGCACGTTGCCAACCTCAACGTCCAGTTGCGGATGATTCCCGCGACGGGAGGCGAGCCGCAGGTGCTGGTGGAGTTCTTTGGCGGCCAGGGCAGCCTGAACGTGAATTCCTGGAGTCCGGACAGCCGGCAGTTCGCTTATGTGAGCTACCGTCTGGCTGAGGAGATCGAAGCTCCGCACAAGGAGATGGCCGTCCAGCTCTACTCGGTCCGCCGCCTGATCGGCACGCCGGAACTCTTCGCCAGGAACCACGAGTACGTCCTCTCCCGCCTGGTCCAGATGGGTTTCACGGGAGCGGAGGCCGCCAGTTATGAGGGGGGCCGCTTCTCCGGACTGGAGCCCGCCGCCTTCAAGCGTATCATGGACGGAGCGGGCCTGCCGCTCATCTCCTCCCATACCACGCGCCCGCTGACCCGCGCCGAACTGGACAGCGGCGACTTCGCCGAGGCGCTGAAGTGGTGGGACGACTGCATCGCGGCGCACAAGGCGGCGGGGATTCCCCGGCTGGTGATGTCTTATGCGGCGCCCCTGACCGAGGAGAAGGACCTCCAGGCCCTGGCAGCCTACCTGGACGCCATCGGCGCGAAGTGCAATGCGGCCGGAATCCGCTTCGGCTACCACAGCCACAGCCACGAGTTCCGCAAGGCGGGGGATACCACGATGATGGACTACCTGATCAGCCACACCGCTCCGGAAAAGGTCTTTTTCGAGATGGACGTCTATTGGGCCGTGATCGGCGGCGTGAGCCCCGTGGCCTACATGAGAAAATACCCTGGCCGATTCGAACTGCTCCATATCAAGGACCAGTATGAAATCGGCCAGAGCGGCATGGTGGGCTTCGAGCCCATATTCAACAATTTCTCCCGTTCAGGCACGCAGGCGTATGTCGTGGAGCTGGAAGAGGCCAGCACGCCCAACATCCTCAGGGGGCTGCGTGAGAGCGCCCTCTACCTGCGCAATGCCGCATACGTAAAGGACACGTACCAATAGCGCCCGGCCGGGTCGGGAGCGGGGTCTCCTAGAGTTCTTTCTGGTGAAGCTTGCGATAGAGCTTCAAGCCTCGGTTGAGGTTGGAGAAGTTGCTCTTGGAGACATAGGTCGCACGGAGGTAACCGTCCCGTTGCAAACTGAACTCGAGGGCCTTGCCCAGGAGGATCCGACGGTAGGTGATGGTGACGGGTTCCAGCCTGTCACCGGGGATTCCGGCGGCAAAGTTGCCCTGGATTTGGAAAGAGGTGCCTCTGGCATTCTTGAAGAGGTCCTGTATCTTCTGGATGGTGGCGGCGGATTCTTCCAGCGTGTCTCCGAGGGGGATGAACAGGACGTAGAGGGGATCGAAATTGAGCTGGACGATGTCGTCGCCCATGCCCAGGTTCCCTACGGAGAGGAAATAATGGTTCACGCCGTTGGCCGGCATATTGAAGATTTCAAGATCGCCCCGCCCATTTTCATTTTCAACCTCGACGATGTCCAGGATCTGGGGGATTCCGGAACCCTGCCCGAAAGCGGCGACGGTCCCGGCGAAGAGGAGGAGGATGCAAAATAACTTTTTCATGTGCTGATATTTAATTCAATGGTTCCCGTACCGGGAAGGTAAAATAAGTGTCTGGATAAGGTTCGTCGCGCAGGGTGAAATGCCACCACTCGCTGTCCAGGGCCTTGAAGCCGTGGCGGAGCATGGCCTGTCGGAGAATCATGCGGTTGGCGAACTGCTCCGCCGTGATGGAGCGCCCGGCCGGGCTCTGGCTGTTGTCGCCGGTCTATTCGCCCGTATCGGGATTGCCGAAGAAGTCGGGATGGCTCTCCGGGCCGAACCAGTCAAAGGTACCGCCCATGTCGAGTTCCTTCTCCGTGTTCATGTCAAAGAGGGTCAGGTCCACGGTGGAACCGCGGGTATGGCCGCTCTTCTCCATGATGTACTCCTGGTCGAAAAGCACGCTCTTGTCCAGGTCCGGATAGAAATAGGGTTTCATCCGGACATCGGCCACGTCGGCCGCCCAGCGGACAAAGTGGTCAACCCCCATCTGGGGCCGGTAGGCGTCATAGATCTTGAGCCGGTAGCCTTGGGAAATGACGTCGTCGCTGACGGCCTTCAATGCGGCGGCGGCCTCACGGGTCAGCAGGGCGGTGGGCGCCAGATAGCCGTCGATGCGGTCACCGACGAAGTTGTAGGTGCCGAAGTAGCGGATCTCCAGGATGGCGTCGGGGACGGCGTCCGTGATGAGGACGAAGCCGGAGGAATCGCCGGGTCGGACGGGACGGTCCGCGCGGGTGCAGGCGGTCGGGACAAGCCCGATTGCGATAAGCGGGATATAGGCGGACAGCAGGAATGCAGTCAGCTTCTTCATGGTCCGGGCGTATTATTCTTCGATACCCCGCACCTTGAGGTTGATGGCACGGAGTTTCTGTTCATCCATCTTGATCACTTTGCGGTCGTAGGTCATCAGGCCGTTGACCTCCACTTCCACGTCGGTGGTCTGGGTATAGACGCCCGCAGATACGCCGGAGGCGATTTCCGGAATGAACTGGAGGGCAAATTCAGTATAGCGTTCGAGCAGGGCCTCGCGGTCTTCGCGCAGGCCGGAGTAGCCCCAGTTGTTGCCGGCCTGCCAGAGGTGGCCTTCGACGGCCAGGCCGATGCCGCCGTACTCGCCGAGTACGTCGATCTGGGTCCCCTCGCTGCGGAATTTCATGTGGGGATCGGGATAGTTGTGGCTGTCCAGGATGTCACCGACGTGGTAGGAATTGCCGCCGGAGGCGGAGTTGATCAGGCGGGTGTCGTCCACGCTGCGGGTGAAGTCCACCACCTTGTCGGTATCGAACTGGCTCCAGGCCTCGTTGAAAGGCACCCAAACCAGGATGGAGGGGTGGTTGCGAAGCTGCCGCATGATTTCTCCCCACTCTTTGTAGTAGGTGGCCTTGGCGGTTTCGGTGAGCGGGTAGTCCCAGCCGGTGTCGTAGCCGTGCTGGCCCCACTGCCGGCCCAGGTTGGCCGCCAGCGATGGCATGTCCTGCCACACGGCAATGCCCAGCCGGTCGCAGTAGTAGTACCAGCGCGCGGGCTCGACCTTGATGTGCTTGCGTATCATGTTGAAGCCCCATTCGCGGGTCTTTTCGATGTCGAAGCGCAGGGCCTCGTCGGTCGGGGCGGTGTACAAGCCGTCCGGCCACCAGCCCTGGTCCAGCGGACCGAACTGGAAGTAGGGTTCGTTGTTGAGCCCCAGCCGTTTGTAGCCGGCGGCGTCGCGGACCTCGGAACTCTTGCGGAAGGCCGTGTAGCCGGTGACCTTGTCCAGCACCTTGCCCCCCTGCACGGCCTCGATGACGAGGGCGTAGAGATAGGGATGTTCGGGCGACCACAGGGTGGCGGACGGGACGCTCAGGCGGAGTGGTTCGCCGGGACGGGCGCTGGCGGAGGCGACCACCTTGCCGGGCCGGCCGGTCTCGGTCGAGAAGCCTTCGCCGCCGTTGCGCAGCGAGACGCGGATCTCGTCGGCACGGCCGCAGAGATCCACCGAGACGTCCAGGGTCCCCGCATCGATGTCGGCTACCGCGAGGTAGTCCGAGACGTAGCCGGAGGCGACCGGTTCCAGCCAGACGCTCTGCCAGATGCCCGTGACCGGGGTGTACCAGATGCCGCCGGGGTTGGAGACCTGCTTGCCGCGGGGCTGTTCGCCGTTGTCCGTACCGTCCAGGACCTTCAGCACGAGGGTCTGCTCCCCTTCGGCGAGGTAGTCGGTGATATCATAGGAGAAGGCCGTGTAGCCGCCGGTATGGATGCCGAGCGGGCGGCCGTTGAGCCAGGCTTCCGTCTTCCAGTCCACCGCTTCGAAATGCAGCAGCACGCGGTCCTGCCAGCCGGCGGGCACGGTGAAGCTCGTCTTGTACCAGAGCGCCTGCTCCGGACTCACGCGCTTGCCCACGCCGGAAAGGGAGGACTCCACGCAGAAGGGGACCAGGATGCTGCCGTCGCGGAGCGCGGGTTCCGGGGCGTCGGCCGGGGTGATGGCGTAGTCCCAGAGGCCGTTGAGCGACTGCCAGGCTCCGCGGACCAGCTGCGGACGGGGGTATTCGGGATGGGCGTTCGCGGGCGAGACTTCCTCGGCCCAGGCCGTGCGGATGTGGTCGCCGGCAGGCTCCCATTCGGGTTTGGCGCCGAAGCGGTAGATGCAGGTGTGGGTGTATTCTTCGCCCGGGGCGAGGAGCACCGGGGTGAAGTTGTCATGATTGACGGCATCCGGGTATTTCTGGGTTTCCAGGGCCAGCGAGCTGCGGAAATCGAGGACGTTGCCGTTGGTCCCCGTCTCGCGGCCGGCGAAGAAATTGCCGCTGTAGAACTGCAGGCCGGGCTGGTCGGAAAGGACTTCGATGAAGCGTCCGGAGACGGGATCATAGACGCGGCAGACCAGCTCCACGCCGTCACTCTCCTTGTCGATGCACCAGTTGTGGTCGTAGCCGCGGGCGTTGCGGAGCTGCTCGTTCTCTTCGCCGATGAAGCGGCCGATGGCGTGTGGCTGACGGAAGTCGAAGGGCGTCCCCTCCACCGGGGCGATTTCGCCCGTGGGAATGCTCCGCGCGTCGATGGGCAGGTAGTTGGAGGCCTTGATGTACATCTCATATTCTTCCACCGTGCCGTTGCCTTCGCCGCGCAGGGCGAAGAAGGGGTGGTGCGAGAAGTTCACGGGCGTTTTCTTGTCGGTGAAGCCGCTGTAGCGGATGCAGAACTCGTTGTCCGGCGTCAGCGAATAGGTCATCGTCATGTCCAGGTTGCCCGGGTAGCCTTCCAGCCCGTCCGGGTGCAGCAGGTGCAGGACGATGGCGGTGTCGCAAGCCGACACGACATCCCAGACCAGGTTGTCCACGCCCTTGAGTCCGCCGTGCAGGGTGTTGACGCGGCCGTCGTTGGCGGGCGTTTGGTAGCGGACTCCGTCCACCTCGAGAGAGGCCCCGCCTATACGGTTGGCCACCGGTCCCACGCAGGCCCCCAGGTAGCGCTCTCCCGGCGGCTTGAGGTAGTCGTCCAGCTTGTTGCGGCCCACCACGATGTCGGCATAGTTGCCGTCGCGGTCGGGGGTGTAGATCGAGACCACGCGGCCGCCGTAGTTGGTCAGCTGCAGGGTGACGTCGCCGTTGGAGAGGGTGTACAGCGCCACGGGCTTGCCGTCAACTTCGCGGTCGAAAGAGTCGGGAGGAATCAGGGACAGAGGCGTGCCTTTGGGGGTGCAGCCCAGCAGGGCGGCCGCGGCCAGGGCACAACTCAGGGCGTTTCGTATCGTCATCGTGTAATCGTTATGTGTAGGACAAATATCGGAAAAAATATGTATTTTTGTTCATCGCTAAAACAAAATGACACTATGCCCCAGAATTGTTTGTATTGCCAGAACAAGGCGGTCCTCGACGAACTGATGATCAAGATCGCCGACCTCGAAGTATCCACCCTCTACCTCTTCAAGGAGCAGACGCACCCCGGCCGCTGCGTGGTGGCCTACAAGGACCACATCGGCCAGCAGTTCGAGATTCCCGAGCAGGATTGGGTGAAATTCATGCTGGACGCCCGTCGCGTGGCCATTGCCATCGACAAGGCCTTCCATCCCGACAAGATCAACTTCGGCGCCTATTCAGACACGCTCAAGCATGCCCATTGGCACATCGTTCCGAAGTACAAGGACGGTCCGGAGTGGGGTGGGGTCTTCGCCATGAATCCCAAGCAGACTTACCTCACGGACGAGCAGTATGCGGACACCATCGCCCGCATCAAAGCCGAACTCTAGGTCCTATAACCCGCTGAACGAGATTTTGTAGATCTTGGAGCTGGTGTCATCTCCGACCCAAATGCATCCGCCCTGCCGATCTACGCACAGGCCCTCCCCGTTCTCGATGAAGGGAACGGGGTAGGTAGCCATCACCGTCCCGTCGAGGTCGCAGAGACAGAGGGCGTGGCGGTTGCTGTCCGCAATCCAAAGCACGTCCCGGACCGGGTCGTAGCACAGGTCGGCGATTTCCGACGTGTCGCTCAAGTCGATGTGGGAGAGCCGCCCCTCCGTCAGGGAATAGCGTACCAGCCGGATGGGCTGGCCCTGGTTGCCGATCAGCAGGGTGTTGTCCTTGTACCAGGTGATCCCCTCGAGCCCGAGGTTGGTGCCCAGGCCGACGTCGTCGATTACGCAGACGAGTTCGGCTTTCCGGTAGCGCGGAGCCCGCAGGCGATAGACCTCCTGCTTGCCCTCGACGATGTAGTACACGTCGCCGGTCGCGGGGTCCAGCGTGACCCCCTCGCAGTCCGTCCAACCCTCCGTGACATAGAAGGGACGCGTCTGGCCGTCCCAGTCGACCTGGTACACGCCATTCTCGTCGGAAGCGGCCAGCAGGCCCTTCCCGGACGGGTTGAAGCAGAGCCCGGAGACCTCCGGGCAGCTGGTCTGGATTTCGGTATAATCTCCCATCACCGGCAGGTAGGCTTCCGGGGCTTGGTCCTTTCGGGCCAGGTCCCATAGAGCCATGCCGAGCGCGCCGCAGGCGAGGCCGGCGAAGAAGGCGATCCATCCGTTTTTTCCGTTCATGGAGGCTATTTCATTTCGGGTTTGACATAGCGGGTGCCGGTCTGTGCCTTGACGGCGTCGATGAAGACCGGGGAGTAGGCGGGGGAAGTGCGGCGGCCGGAGACCACGACCCCGTTCTCGCTGGGTTGCATGATCTGGTCGTTGTGCTTGACGATGAGCAGCCTGGCGAGCTTGTCCCAGCGCTGCATCATCAGGTCGGTGTAGGCGAGGGTCTTGGAGGTCAGGAAGTCGGTGCGCTCGCCGGGAGTCATCGCCGAGGCGCGTTCCTCCACCTCCTTCTGGTCGGCGGCGTAGTAATCTTCGAGTTCCTTCTGCGCATCCTGCAGGTCGCCGATCATCGCGCTGTAGCGCGGATAGACCATGTTGGCGACGAAATTGCACATCCAGAAAGCGCTTTCGGTGCTGAATTCGCGGATGTTGTTGTTCTCGCG
>JAEEGL016789213.1_pt1 | contig 11920 bp, 7 predicted proteins | sample 9134231 | NCBI WGS metagenome assembly JAEEGL01 (sample SAMN16246548, study PRJNA631951) | gut metagenome | biome: gut microbiome; feature: rumen; material: fiber-attached | host: Bos | place: Iran: Karaj | collected 2018-10 | reverse complement strand
CAACAAAATAAACGATTTTTTTGTCTTGACTTTGCCTGCACGTCTGGTATAATGAATCTAATCGCGCCTTGAGGGGCGCATTCGTTTGTCTGAATAAAAAAATATATAGGTATCGGTGAGGAGAAATACCCATGAAGATCATTAAGCGAAATGGTGCGGAAGAGACCTTTAACAAACAAAAGATCGAGGCCGCGATCGAAAAGGCGAACCTTGCGACGGACGGAAAGCCGGAGCTGATCCACGAACAGATCGTCGCGATCGCTGCCATTATTGAAAACTACTGCAACGAGATCCCGCGCGCGCTCAGCGTCGAGGAGATCCAGGAGCTTGTCGAGACGCAGCTGATGCGCCACGGCGCGTACGAGACCGCGAAGCGTTACATTCGTTACCGCTACACGCGCAACATTCAGCGTGCCACCAACACGACCGATGATAAGATCCTCTCCCTCATCGAGTGCAACAATGAAGAGGTCAAGCAGGAGAATTCCAATAAAAACCCCACGGTCAACAGCGTGCAGCGTGACTACATGGCCGGTGAGATCAGCCGTGACTTGACCGAGCGTGTGCTGCTGCCGCAGGATATTGTCGAGGCGCATCGCGCAGGCATTATCCACTTCCACGACAGCGATTACTATGCGCAGCACATGCACAACTGCGACCTTGTCAACCTCGAGGATATGCTGCAGAACGGCACCGTCATCAGCGGAACCATGATTGAAAAGCCGCACAGCTTCTCGACTGCCTGCAACATCGCGACGCAGATCATCGCGCAGGTCGCTTCGAACCAGTACGGCGGTCAGTCCATCAGTCTGACGCACCTGGCACCGTTCGTCCAGGTCAGCCGTGAGAAGATCCGCGAGAGCGTCCTCGAAGAGTTCGCCCTTGCCGGCACGCAGCCGAGCGAGGAAGTGCTTCACAAGATCGTCGAGAACCGTCTCCGCCAGGAGATCAACCGCGGCGTGCAGACCCTGCAGTATCAGGTTGTCACGCTGATGACGACCAACGGCCAGGCTCCGTTCATCACCTTCTTCATGTACCTGAACGAGGCGAGAAGCGAGCAGGAGAAGGCCGATCTGGCGCTCATCATCGAAGAAGTGCTCCTGCAGCGCTACGAAGGCGTCAAGAACGAAGCCGGCGTCTGGGTCACCCCTGCGTTCCCGAAGCTGATCTACGTGCTTGAGCCCGACAATATCGAAGAGGGCACGAAATACTGGTATCTGACCGAGCTTGCGGCAAAGTGCACGGCCCGCCGCCTTGTCCCGGATTACATTTCCGAAAAGATCATGAAGGAGCTCAAGGTCGATGAGAACGGTGACGGTCAGTGCTACACCTGCATGGGCTGCCGTTCCTTCCTGACTCCTTATGTCGATGAAAACGGTAAGCCGAAGTACTACGGCCGCTTCAATCAGGGCGTTGTCACGATCAACCTTGTCGACGTGGCCTGCACGGCCTGCCAGGACGGACGCTCCGAGAAGCGTTTCTGGGAAGTCCTTGACGAGCGCCTTGAGCTGTGCCACCGCGCACTGCAGTGCCGTCACAAGCGTCTTCTCGGTACCTTGTCCGACGCGGCGCCGATCCTCTGGCAGCACGGCGCACTCGCACGCCTTAAGAAGGGCGAGCCGATCGATAAGCTGCTCTTCGGCGGTTATTCCACGCTGTCGCTTGGCTATGCCGGCCTGTGGGAGTGCGTCTACGAGGTCACCGGTCATAAACTCACCGAGGAGGCCGGCAAGGAGTTCGGTCTGCGCGTGATGCAGGCGCTGAACGATGCCTGCATGAAGTGGCGGAAAGCGGAGAACATCCACTATTCGCTCTACGGAACCCCGCTCGAGTCCACGACCTACAAGTTCGCGAAGTCGCTCCAGAAGCGCTTCGGCATCATCCCGGGCGTCACGGACCGCAACTATATCACCAACTCCTACCATGTTCATGTCACCGAGGAGATCAACGCGTTCGATAAGCTGAAGCTCGAGAGTGAGTTCCAGAAACTTTCGCCCGGCGGCGCGATCAGCTACGTCGAGGTCCCGAACATGCAGAGCAATATCGATGCAGTGCTCGAGGTCATGAAGTACATTTACAACAACATTATGTACGCCGAGCTTAACACCAAGAGCGATTACTGCCAGGTCTGCGGTTACGACGGGGAGATCCAGATCGTGACCGACGATGACGGCAAGCTCGTCTGGGAGTGCCCGAACTGCCACAACCGTGATCAGTCCAAAATGAACGTAGCGCGCCGTACCTGCGGTTACATCGGTACCCAGTACTGGAACCAGGGCCGCACGCAGGAGATCAAGGAGCGTGTCCTTCATCTTTAATTAATCGGAGGCAACGACCATGAAACCTTCAAAGAAACGCTTTCTGAGGTGGATCCTTTGCCCGCTGATCCTGAGCCTTTTGCTTCAGACCGGCTGCGTCAGTGCGGTGCTGAGGTATATCGCGGACAATGCCCGCAGCGAGAGCTCATCCCAATCGTACATGGAGTCCTCATCGGATTCCTCGTCTTGGTGGAATGAATCCTCATCCGAGTCCTCCGTCTGGTGGTCCGAATCCTCTTCGGAATCCTCGGAATGGTCGGAAGCGTCTTCCGAATCCTCCGAATGGTCCGAGTCATCGGAATGGTCCGAATCCTCCACGTGGGTGGAGTCTTCCGAGTCTTCGGAATATTCGGAATCCTCGGAGTCCTCAGAATGGAGCGAGTCCTCGACCTGGACGGAGTCTTCGGAATCCTCCTCCTGGACCGAGTCTTCGACAACGACGCAGACCTATCATCCGAACCTTGGCACCGCGGGCGAGATCGCAGGACGCACGATCCTTGTCTCGATCTTTGTCAACAACACAAGATACGGTTGGAATTTTGACGATGACGCAGACTTCCAGACCTACAGCGAGCTGTATTATCATCTGAAGACCGCCGCAGAGTGGATCGAGAGTACCTGTGCCAGCTGGGGAACGCAGACGGAGATCGTCTGGGACTGGTACAACAACAAGGATCTCTACTACGTTGCGAATTTCGATATCCCGATGAACGGAGCGACAAGCACCCGCTACGGAGAGATCTACGACTGGCTTGTCACGAACATTCCGACCGAAACGCTGCTGGAGACTTACGATGCTGACAATATTATCTACATGTGGTATGTTGACACGACGTTCGACGAAGAGGAAAACAGCTTCGCCTTCCAGTTTGACTATTCCGGTCTGACCGAGGGGCAGGTCGGATACGAGGGTGTCTGGTTCAATGTGCGGCACGACGGATTTGCGATGGGCGCTCCGACGCTCGCGCACGAGATCCTGCATTTGTTCGGCGCGCGGGATCTGTATTACACGGACAACTACATCACGCAGGAATATATGGATTACCTGGTCTCGATCGGCTCGGAGGACATCATGTACATGGTCTATGATGACCCCGACAATATCATTGAGACCTTCTCCGAGCTGGACGCGTACTACGTAGGACTGACGAATTATTCCTACGATCAGCAGCGCTTCGGCCTGGGTGTCAGTCCGCATATCTGGTAAATATCAAAGAGGATCACCGATGGTGATCCCTTTGACATAATTGAGGAGGAACGCACATGAGAGTTCGTACGATCGTGACGCAGGACGCGGAGATCGATGACCGCAATTCGCTGAGGCATTTTCTCTTTTACGCCAACGAGGTCGATCTGGAGGGAATCGTCCAGACCTCCTCAAAGTTCCACTGGCTGGGAGTTCCCGGATGTGACAAAGCGTATGTCGCGATGGAAGGGGAGTTCCCCGGAGAAGAGCCCGGAGAGTATGATAAGCCGTACCGCTGGCCGGGCTATGCGTGGATGTGGGAAGTGCTGGACGATTACGAAAAGGACTACCCGTACCTGATGCAGCAGGCGGAGGGGTATCCCACGCCGGACTACCTTCGGTCGATCACGAAGGTCGGCAACATCGGCTACAAAGGCGAGATGGATGCGCCGAGTGAGGGCTCGGAGCTGATCCGGAAAGCCATTCTGAAAGAGGATGAGCGGCCTCTGTATATTCAGATCTGGGGCGGCTGCAACACGATCGCCCGGGCGCTGATGGATATCGAGACCGAGTACCGGGACAAGCCGGAGTGGGAAGCGCTTCACCGTCGGATCAGTGAACAAGTCGTGCTGACCGCCTGCGGAGAGCAGGACGAAACCTACCGGACCTACATCGGAGAGGTCTGGCCGGATATGCTGTTTGTCAAGACGCTGCAGATGCTGAGCTACGCCTATCCGTGGTACCTGATGCCGGAAAGCGACAGCAAGGACACGCTGCGCGGAGCGTTTATGAAAGAGGAGCTGCTTTCCGGAAAGAGCGCGCTGATGAGTCAGTATGCGACCTGGATGGACGGACAGGTCTATCCGGGAGAAGGGCCGGACGCCCAGTTCGGATCGAACCCGAACATTGTCAACGAATGGTTCGGGGCCACGCTGCTTCCGGAGAAACCGCAGAAGTATGATTTCCTCTCCGAGGGCGATTCGCCGACCTTTATCCCGCTTTTAAACTGGGGATTCCGCACGCTGGAGGATTTCAGCTACGGCGGCATGGCCGGGCGGTATCACCGCGTGGAAGGCGAGGTCAACTCCAAGGGAGAGCGGCTGAACATGTGGGACGTCTCGAAAGATCGGTTTACCGGTCGGGACGGAAACACGGTGGAGATCGAGTCGATGTGGCCGCATGTTGCGGAGGTTCAGCGGGATTTTGCCGCGCGTGCCGCGTGGGCAGATCCGGAGCGAAAAAAAGAAGCGGAGCACGCTCCGTCCTTGCAGGTTGCTGAAGGAGTGGATGGTGCTGCGCTTCCGGGAGAGAACTTGGTGTTCTACGTCACTGCGATGAGCCGCGATCCCTACGAGGTGAACCTTACCGCCTGCGTGTACGAAGACGCGAGCGGTGAGCGTGCGAAGGATGCGGGAATCGAGCTGTGCACGGATATATCCGCGGAGGAGGATCAAAGCCCTGACGTCAAGGCTAAGGCAATGCTTCGTGTGAGCGTGCCTGCGTCCTGTGCGAAGGGCGATGTGATCCATGTCCTTGTCAAAGCGGAGTCCCAAGGACATTACCGCCTGGTACAGTACAGGCAGATCATTGTGACCGTTCAATAAGAGAACTTACGAAGCCGGTTTGTTAATGCGATTGCATTTTCAGACCGGCTTTTTGCGCGGTAACGGTGTGCGCGATCGGTTTCCAGCTCGTGTTGACAAACAGCGCGGCGAAGGAAATCGGAATGTAGGTGAACATGAACAGCGGGAACGTGAAGGTGTAGAGGATCTTTTTCACGGGCGTTGTCTGGATGTTCTTCCACTCGGTGATGGTCGTAATGACACCGACGATGAATAGCAGGCTGTACATCTGCAGGAGCATGCCGCCGATGGAGCGGAAGGCGATCATCACGTCGTCGCCGATCGATGCGCCCCAGATGCCAAGGGTGATGTTGAGGATGATCGAAGCCGTCGAAAGGAAGAACGCGGGCATGATGGTCATGGTCATGTCAAAGCACGGGAAGCTGCCGCGGAACATTCCGGAAAGCAGCTTTGCGCCATAGGCACGGAAGACCTGCAGAAAGCCCTTCGACCAGCGCATGCGCTGCCTAAAGGACTGGCGGAACGAGGTAGGCTGCTCATCGTAGAGCATGGCATCTTTGCAGAATGCGATCTTGCGGCCTTTGGTGATCTGGCTGATGGAAAACTCGATATCCTCGGTCAGGAGATGGTAGGGCCAGTAGCCGATGTCTCTGGCGACTTCGCGGCTGAAGAGGAATCCGGTGCCGGAGACCGCACAGCTCGATTTGATAAGGTAGCGGGGCAGGTTCAGGTAGCGGCTCTCGCGTAAGAACCAGAGCGCATAGCCGGCGCTGATCCAGTTGTCACCGTAGTTTTTGCTGTTGCGGTAGCTTGTGATAATGTCGTGGCCTTCGCAGAAGGTCTTGTTCATCTGTTCAATGTAATCCGGTTCGAGAATGTTGTCCGCATCAAAGACAAAGTAGCCGTCGAATCCGGCAGGATAGTCACGCTTCAGGCAGCTCATCAACACCTCGAGCGCATAGCCTTTGCCGACGTGCGTTTTGTCAAAACGGGTGTAGACGCGGGCGCCAAGGCTTTCGGCAATCGCCGCGGTATCATCGGTGCAGTTGTCAGCCATGACGAAAATATGAAGCTTATCCTGAGGATAGGTCTGGTGCTTCAGCGACTCGATGAGGTCTCCGATGACCGTCCGCTCGTTGCGAGCGCAGATCAGCACAGCAAAGTCGTGCGGGACGACCGGTTTGCCCGAGGGCTTCTTTTTGAAGAGCCACGGAATCGGAATGTAGAAGAACTGGTAAGCGTAGCATATCGTGAACAAAATGCCGATCACGATATTGATGATTCGTAATGTATTCATATATACCTCCGTTAGATGGGAAACCTTTTTTCACAATTGTGCATTATAGTAAAACAAACTTTAAAAGAAAAGAGGCTGCAGGATTAAGTTTTGATGAAGAAAAAGGACCGTGAAAAACAGCTATAAAACACGTAATGCCAGATAACCCCAAAAAAACATTACGAAGGGCTTGTGAAAAAATGAAATCATTATTTCACAAGCCCTTTATCTTGATGTTATTGAGATTGTAAGGCGTGTTCAAAGACGCTTAGAACAGGTGATACGTTTTCAGAAGCTGTATTTGCCCGCAGAGAGCGTCATCATTTCACGGTCGGGCAGGAGCACCTTGGCGGTCGCGTTGCAGGGGATCTCGATCTCGTAGCGGACAGTATCTCCGTCATAGTTCCAGGCGCTGCGAACCTTGCCCATCGGGGTCAGAGAGGAGCAGTCCATCTTGCCGAGGCGTTTGTCTGGGTAGGGGCGGATCACCATCTCCCCGTGCTCGACACGGATGCCGGCAGCGCGGTCGATGAGCCAGGAGCTGATCGAGCCGTAGGAATAGTGGTTGAACGAGTTGTAGGGCACGCCTTTCTCGTTGATGAAGTTCCAGCTCTCCGGAATGGAGGTCGCGCCTTTCTTGACCGCGTAGAGCCATGAAGGCGGCGTATCCTGCAGGAGCAGCGCGTAAGCGGTGTCTGCGTGACCGTAATCGGTCAGCACACGGCAGAGTTCAAAGGTCGTCAGGAAGCCGGTGTTGAGGTGGTAGTCCTTCTTGATTACCAACTCATTCAGCGCATCGGCCGCAGCCTGGCGCTCTTCCTCGCTGTTCAGAAGGCCGAGAATGATCGGGCGGACATATTGGCACTGACGGTTGGATTCGATCGCGCCGTCCTTGGTGAACATGTAGCGGTAAGCGTTCTTGGCTTTCTCGGATTCGCCGGCGTAGAAGGCCGCGTCCTCCTTTTTGCCAAGGAGTGAAGCGATCTCGGAGAGAATGTGTGTACCGTAGGCAAGGTAGGCGGTCGCAACGTCCGTGTTGTAGCCGTCGGTCGTGTGCTGATGGTCGAGCTTGTTGGTGGAATCCGGCTCGAGCCATTCGCCCCAGTGATAACCGGTATCGACTAAGTAATCTTCGATCTCCTTGGGGATGGTTTCATTGCCTTCGCGGACTTCCTTGGCGCGGGCGAGGCAGAAATCCTCCCAGCGCTTGATGGGCTCATACAGACGCTCCAGAAGCTGCGGCGACTGGTAGCGGCGGTACATGTTGAACGGAACGATCTCGAGGGAATCGCACCAGGCCGATCCGCCGTCACTCCCGCCGCGGCTCGGAGCCGGATTGTCCGGCGTGATCTGCTTGACGGAACCGTTTTCAAACTGCGTCGAGGCCTGATCCATGAGCCATTTCTGGATCACAGCGTAGGAGTCCATCAGCATCAGGGCGGTCCCGGAGAAGACCTGAAGGTCACCGGAATAGCCGCTCTTTTCACGGTGCGGGCAGTCGGTCGGAATGTCGACAAAGTTCGACTTCATCGAGCGGACGGAGTTCTTGAACAGCTGATCCACATCGGCGTTGCCGGTCTTGATAAAGCTGAGCTGCTCCATATCGGAGTAGACTGCGTGCGCGGTAAAGTTCTCCGGGCGCCACAGCGTGTTCGTCTCGAGCTTCACATAGCGGAAGCCGAAATAGCCGGTCGTCTGGTGGTATTCGTTCAAGCCGCGCTTGCAGGTGTAGTCGATCTCCTGCTTCAGCTTGAAGATCGGGATCATGTTCTGGAAGTTCGCAATCGTGAAGTTGCCGTTCTCATCGAGCGTCTCGCCGTGGGTCAGGCGGATGTGCTGACCTTCTCTGGCCTTGAGCTTGATGGACACATAGCCGGCGATATTCTGGCCGAAATCGAGTACGGTTTCACCCTTTGGCGTCGTGATGACGGTGGGGGTGAAGGCCTCGTGAGCTTTGACCGGCGGCGCGTCGCAGCCGATCAGGTTATCGTACCCGAAGTCCTCGACCTTGACCGCATGCCAGCGGGAGATCGTCTCGAGGCGGGCATCATACTTTTCGAAGGACATGGTGTTTTCAGCCGTGACCGGGCCGTTTTGGGAGGCCTCCCAGGTCTCATCCGTGACAAGGACGGCCTGACCGTTCACCTCAAGCTGACCGAGCAGGGCCAAGGTCTTGCCGAAGTTGTTGTGGAAACGCATATAGCCCATCGGGCCGCGCCAGATGCCCTCGGAGAGCTGGACGAGGATCTCATTCTCTCCCTCCTGAAGGGCGGAGGAGACATCGTAGGTCTGGACTTGCAGGCGCTTGTTGTACTGCGTGAAGCCGGGCGTCAGGCACTGGTCGGTGACCGTCTTCCCGTTGATTGTAAACGTGTAGAGACCGTGCGCGGTCATGTAAAGCCGGGCGTTTTCGGTTTTGGTGAGGCGGAAGGTCTTCCTGAGGTAGGAGGCGCGGTTCCCGATCTTTCCCAGAAGCTCGGGGTTGATCCATTTCGCCTGATAATCGGAGCTCTTGACAAGCCCGAGCTCATAAGAGGCAAAGCGAGGCTCGCCCTTTTGATCCGCTTCGTCCCACAGCTCGACCATGACCGTGACGGCATCGCGGGAGGTTTTGTCACTCTCCGGGGTATAGACGGTGGCCGAAGAGAGGACTTTTCCGGAATCGGATAAAACCTGACCATCTCGGCTTTTTTCCACGACGCGGAACGCGCTCTGTGCTTTCGCGCCTTCGGGGAGCCATTCGATCTCAGGGCGGGTGTAGTCGATTCCGACAGGATCATTCAGATGCTCGATCTGAATGCGGGCTGCCAGGATAGAGCTTGCGTAAGTCATAGGATTGCCTCCGTAAATAGATTTTGACGCTGAGAAGACGTTCTCAGTCGCGTTTTAGGCCTCAGCAACGTACTCGTAGGCGAGGCGGTCGGTGCCGTTGTCGGTGATAATGACGCCTCGGTACTCGAAGCCTTGCGAGAGGATCGCGTGCTGCATGGTTTTGTTGTCTTCATGGGTATCCACGCGAAGATGCGGGCACCTTGATTTGGCGTAGTCCGCGATCATCTTGAAGACGCCTTTCACCGTGCCGTCACTCCCCACACGGTGGATCGTGCCGTAGGGCGAATCGTCCTTCCATGAACCGCTTTTCATGACCGCGTAGGTCGGGTCGGGCGTGGTAATGAAGACGAATCCGGCAAAGGGAATGCCGGTCTCCTTGTTTACGATGACGTAGTGCTTGGAGACGGCGATGTCTCCCCGAAGGTCATCCTCGGTCGGGTAGCCCTGAGGCCATTGGGTGGGATTGCCGGTCCGGTCCATGTAGGCCTTGGCAGCGCGGAAAATGCGGATCAGCTCCGGCAGATCATCAAGGACAGCCGGTCGAATCAGATAGTGGGTCATGAAGTACTCCTAACGGGCTAAAGAAAAACGATGCAAGTCCCGCGCAAGACAGTGATGTGAGATGTCTATGCGGAGGACACTTAGATAATCATAACACGAGCGTTTGGAAAGTACAAGGCAAGGAACAGCCGCAGATGTCAAGCTTGTTGACACAGACTGTTTTCGAATGATATATTTTTTGGAGAAGTGAGAGAAAAACGAACCGTGCATGAGAGCCATGCGGAAAGACCAAGAGGTGTTTCTATGCCCCCTGGAGGAGGAAGGATCGGACGCGGCTTTTTAACCGAAGAAGAGAAGAAAAATCAGCCGAAAATTACCGGCGCGCTGTTAAAGCGCGTGTTCAGTTATTTAGCGCCGTACTGGAAGCAGCTGGTGCTGACGCTTGTTTGCATTGTCGTTTCATCCATTCTGAAGATCTTCCCGTCAGTGCTGACCGGCCGGATCATTGATGAAGGACTGATCGGGCGTGACCTGAAGGCACTGGCCCTGTTGATCCTGCTGTCGCTCGCCGTGACGTTTGGCGCGGAGCTGATCGGGATCGCGGAGAGTTATCTGAATTCGTGGATCGCACAGCACATTACGTTTGACATGCGCAATGCGATGTTTCAGCACCTGCAGAGAATGTCACAGCGCTTCTTTACCACGAACAAGCAGGGTGACATTATCACGCGCATGACGTCGGACATCGGCGGGGTGCAGTCGGTGATCACGAACACCTTCACAAGCATCCTCTCGAACGTGATCACGCTCGTCGTGGCGGTCATCGCGATGTACCAGAAAAACTGGGTGCTGGCCACGATCGGAATCGTGATCGTTCCCTTGTTTACGATTCCGACAAGACGCGCGGGCAAGACACGGTGGAGCCTGACACAGGAATCGCAGAAGTGCAGTGATGAGATCAACGGGATCCTGAACGAAACGCTTTCAGTCAGCGGTCAGCTTTTGGTGAAGCTGTTCGGAAAAGAAAAAGCGGAGTACGAGAAATATGAGGCTGCGAACCGAAAGATGGTCGGGCTGAATATCAAGGAGAGCATGGCCGGCCGTTGGTTCCGCCTGGTGCTGTCTGTTTTTACCAGCATCGGGCCGATGCTTTTGTATCTGGTGGGCGGCATTTTGATGATGCGCTATGACTCGAACCTGACGGTCGGTGATATCACGGTGCTTGTCGCGCTGCTGGGCCGTATGTACGGGCCGGTCAATTCGCTGCTGAACATTCAGGTCGAGTGGATCCGCTCGATGGCCCTGTTTACACGTATTTTCGAGTACTTTGACATGCCGGTCGAGATCAAGAACAAAGAGAACGCGCTCGTGCCGGAAGGCGAAGCCTACGGCGAGGTGGTCTTCGATCATGTGCGCTTCGGCTACGAGAAGGATAAGGACATCCTGAAAGACGTTTCGTTCCGCCTTGCGAGCGGTGACTGCATTGCGATCGTCGGACCATCCGGATCGGGAAAGAGCACGATCGTGAACCTGATCCCGAGACTCTGGGACGTGACAAGCGGCGAGGTGCTCTTTGACGGCGTGGATGTGCGCGATCTCGATCTTGCCTATCTGAGAAGCCGGATCGGAATGGTGACGCAGGAGACTTACCTGTTTAACGATACGATCCGCGCGAATCTTCTGTACGCGAAGCCGGAGGCGACGGAGGCAGAGATCTGGGAAGCGCTTGAGAAAGCCAACATCGCGGACTTTGTGAGAGAACAGGAGAAGGGGCTGGAGACCATGGTCGGAAACCGCGGCCTGAAGCTATCCGGCGGCGAGAAACAGCGAATCTCAATCGCGCGAGTGCTGCTGAAGGATCCGGCCCTGCTGATCTTTGATGAGGCGACGTCCGCACTGGATTCGATCTCCGAGAGCAAGATCCAGGACGCGATCGAACCACTGATCGAATCAAGGACGAGCATCCTGATCGCGCACCGGCTTTCGACGATCCTTTCAGCGGACGAGATCCTTGTCATCAAGGACGGCGAGATCGTGGAACAGGGCCAGCACCGGGATCTGGTGAAGGCCGGCGGTGTGTATACCGAACTTTACGAAACCCAGTTCAAGCGGCATGATGAGGCAGCCGCTGAGGAATGAAATGAATAAGACGAGGAGGAGAGCAATGAGTATCCGTTTGGTGTATCAGGGAAATCCGTGGGATGTCGAGGAAGGCTCGACCTTT
>JAEEGL015876829.1_pt1 | contig 11920 bp, 10 predicted proteins | sample 9134231 | NCBI WGS metagenome assembly JAEEGL01 (sample SAMN16246548, study PRJNA631951) | gut metagenome | biome: gut microbiome; feature: rumen; material: fiber-attached | host: Bos | place: Iran: Karaj | collected 2018-10 | reverse complement strand
TGCGCCTTCTGACGCATGTGAAGTTGACCCGTGCGAACTGCTGAAGCTAAAACTGACGACAGCGCAATACTGGCATGGCGGAACGCTCATGGGCGAAGGGTATTTCGACAAGTGGAAATACCCGAACCACAGTTGGGTCGTGGGGGATTACGACTACACGCCGTTCCAGATGGCGATACTGTGGGGACTGGATTCTTCCGATTCGGAAAGAGAAAGCGAGAGCGAATCCACGCCTACTACACGCATTCTGACGTACATAGACTGCCCATGCGAGGGGATATACACGGAAGTCATGGCAGACGATGTGACGTGCTTGGAGTACGACGGGATATGCACGGCGCAAGACCCGTGCCTTGCGATGATGCTTCTACACAACGAGTGCGAAGTGAAAGGCTGGATTTGGCATGGGGAAGGCGTGCTTGTCCACCGTGCTCATGCCAAGTTGGGTGGAGTTGACATTATCAAGGACTGGTACGCATGGCTTGAAGTCCATTACTGGTTCGGCACATACGACGAGTCTAGCGCAATCAGGATTTTCAAGGCTTGCGCGGAAACGCCCGAAAAGTTCATTTTCATAAATTGCGACTGTATCAGGATTGATAGGTTGCCAGACGGCAACGATGGCCCTGAAAGTGGTCTTGATGTTTGCTACAAGCGAATGGACGGCACAAGACCCGTATCTGAAACGAATCCAGCCGATTATCGTATATATATTGACATGGACGGTGTTTGCAACTGCAAAGCGGACTTCGCAAGCGGGGACGGCAACGGTGGTCTTTCGCCTTTCCGCGAACTGCTTCTCACATACCCCGACGTGTTTGGAGTGCTGGAGACGTGCTATGGCAACCACGCCAAATTCGACTGGTCTAGCAATCCGAGGACGACGACGGACAGCTCCGACGTGACGCATGTGGAGCAGTCGTATGGTTGCGACATATTCGGAGACGACAATCAGGACAACAAACACACGCTCAACATAGACTACCGCGCCTTGTGCGTCATTGCCCGTGGCATTTGGCAGGACGGAACTGAAAACAGGATGGCAAGGGCGATATATCCGCAGGGCAGTCTGGCAAAGGAGAACCATCAGAACACCGACCACTACGTTATTCCAGCGACGAGTGGCACATGGAGCTGGAATCACGGTTACTATGACAATGCCACGATACGTGGCGACTACGTTGTTCCGTTCGCAAACGACCCCGACATTGGCTTGGTAATGTTGAGGGACGGCGTGGTTATATACGATTCCCGTGGTGAATGGAATTTCAAGGGCGAGACGTATGCTTGGACGTACAGGAAAAGCGGCCCTGACGAATCCAACGCGCAGATTAACGGTTGCCAGCCCACGGAAAGTACGTGCTACGACTGCTCTAGCGAAGCGGAAGCAAGGAACGAGGCTGGTTGCAACGCCACCGCTCCTACTCCGTGCATAGGCGTTGACGCTTCTTCGGGTTCAAACTGGGACAAGGCGGCGTTGCTGTCACCTGATTTCACGGTAGTTATGCAACAGGATTGCAGTGTAAGGAAAGTATATCCCGACCCCGATTATATATGGGAATACTACTACTGCTACACGAAAAAGTGGTTCACGGTTGGCGCGAACGTCGGAGAATGCGCGTGGTATCTGCTCAACGTAAACTATATCCACACCAATAAAGGCTTGATTGTCAAGGGCTTGGAAGGTTTCAGAGAAAGCTATACGCTGATTGGCGTAAGCAACTATCCGCAATATGCTTGTGGGATTGGGGAAGGGAACGAACATTGGAATGACAAAATCGAACTTTGCCCTGCCGACAACGACATGCACAGTTGCCTAGGCTGGACGGACTGGGGCGATGAAAGCGATTCTGGCTCGGCTTCCGATTCTGGAAGGTTGTGATGGTATAATGGGGTATGTTTTCGAAGCATACCCCATATTTTTTGTAAGGAGCGACATGGCTTGCAATTGCAAAAAGAACACGAACCCAGAGCAGACACGGACGGCCTCGAACGTCGTGACCGACAACTGGAAGTACCAACCACAGAAAGAGGAAAAGGTGAAACCGACAGACCAGTGCATCGCATGTGCATCCAAGCACTTTGCCGAGGCATACTGCCTGCTTACCGAGTTCGGCTACATCGACGAGAACAGGACGCTTGCGCAGGGAAACTTGCGGCAGATTGTCCTTCATACTTTCAAGGACTGGCAGAACATTGCCAAGCTCGCGAGGGAGTGCGCTCTATTGGTGCAAAGTGTTGAAGATGAAAAGGCACTGGAGAAAATGCGTACTCTCGGCTCCATGATTGACAAGGCGTTTTACGAAGCAAACCCAGAGGCCAAGGCGAGGCTTGACGAACTAAAGGAGAAGCACAATGGATAGGATACCACTGCTTGTGCCATTGGGTAATGGCTCTTATCGAAACAACGATGAACTCCGCTACCTGCTCAGGAGCGTTGAGCGAAACGCCGAGGACGCAGGCACGGTGTACTTGATGACTGTCTACAAGCCCGACTGGGTTCGGGAGAGCGACGACTTGGTGGTGGTTCCACTCCGCGACCCTTACACGGATTGCAAAGACGCTAACCTCATATCGAAGACGAACGAGACCATCAGGCGTTACAATCTGGGAGAGTTCTGCTGGTCTGCGGACGACGCGGCGATACTGAAGCCCATCCGTCTTGCGGAGATACCCGTGCTCCACAACCACAGGCCTAACAGTATTTTCTACCAGCCCAACACGGGCAAGTGGAGGGCGAGGGTGAAGAACACTATCGAATGGGCGAAAAAGCGTGGTGTCCAGTTGCCGCACACCTACGAGTGCCATTGTCCGCAGGTTTTCGATGGTCGGGCGATACTCGCCAACATGACGGACTACTATCCAGACTCCAAGACCATTTACACATTCTACAGGGTCATCACGGATTCGTGGCATAATTCACAGAACCAGCCCGACTACAAATGGACTTTCGAGCTTGGGATAGACGAGACCCCGACTGTCATGCCTGAAAAGGAGTTGTGTTCAAAACCTTTCATTGGCTACAGTGATGCGACCGCCGACAGGGTGCTTGCTAGACTGAGGGGCATGTTCCCAACGAAGTCAAAGTATGAAAAATAAGGAATTGCAGATGAAAGCATATTTGATAGGAAAAGGGAAAAGTCTTGACAATGCCAAGACCGAATGGTTTGGCACTAATGAACCAATCTGGTGCTTGAATCAGGCGACTGACATTATTTGCAACTTATTGCCAAACAGGGAAATTCACTGTGCTCAGAACGACCAGTGGATTATGTACGTCCCGCCATTCAATGTCAAATGGCATCACGGCTCTCAGGTCAACCCAGCGAACCATCCCCATGAAGACCACTACAACGCCCAGTCGCTCACGGGGAACTGGAAGAACCCGACCTGCATCTGCGCACTCGCCCTGCTCAAAGCAAGGGGCTACGACGACATCACCATGATTGGGTTCGACAGCCACTTCGACGGCTCTAGGACATACGCCGAATCCCTGCATGTCAAGTCCGATGGAATCGCGCCTTTCCACAAGTACGACACGATGATGCGCAGGTACGCCAAGGAGCACGGCATGAAGCTTACGTGGATTGACAGGGACGGAAAGCCCCACGAGGACGATTTCACGTTCACGAAATGCCTTGTGGCGGTGTCTGTCGGCGACAAGTACATAAAACAGACGGAGGGCATGATAGCGAGCTTCCTCAAGCATAATCCAGACTGGGCTGTGGAGCGTTTCTACAACGAGAACCTGAGCAAGCTCCTGCCACGGGACTGCCAGTTCTGGACGCCTTTCAATCGCTGTGAGATAGGCCGCTGGTACGCCATGCAGGCCTGCCTCGACAAGTACGACACCGTGCTCTACTGCGACGGGGACATCAGGTGGTACGGCAGGTACGAGGAGGACGGCTCCCACGGCATGAGGCTCACCCACCACTACGTCACGGACAAAGCGAAGAACGACGCTAAGCACTGGATTCAGAAGGATGGCGCGGCGAACATAGGCATCATGGAAATGTCGCGCCACATAGACAACAACGGGATTTTCGATTTCGTCATTGGAGAAGTGCTACATAATCCGAACGCATTCAAGCACGGCGAACAGCTTTGGTTGCAGAACATCGTAAGCACGTTGCCAGACTGCGGCTACGACTGCGTTTACAATCCCCATGCGGGAATCAACGTCGCGGCGTGGAATCTCAGGCACGGCGACAGGGAGGTTTTCATTAAGGACGGCAGGTACATGACGGGCACGAGGGACGACGAGCTTTTCCCGCTCGTAAGCTTCCATTTTTCGAGCAAGTCAATCGCCTCGCTCGACAGGTACGGCGAAGCCGTGCAGGCACTCAAAAGGGGGTATCTCGATGAACAGTGATGTGTCGTTTCTCATTCCCGTGCGTGGCGGCTCCACGAGGATTCCGCGCAAGAACATGCTTGTGCTCGACGGCGAGACGTTGATTGCGCGTAAGGTGAGGCAAGTCTCCCCTCTCGGCAAGGTCTATGTCGGTAGCGACGACGACGAAATGCTGGAGGAGGCACGGAGACACGGCGCAATTGCGCTACAACGCAAAAAGACGAACGAGGGGTGTGACAGTGCCAACGACATGATAAAAGAGTTTCTGGGGCTAATTGAGCCGTGTTCCACGGTGGTCTGGTGTCATGTAACCAATGCTCTATTAAGCACCGATACCTACAAGAGAGCAATTGATGAGTTTTACAAGGCTCTGCAGGACGGATACGACAGTCTCGTAAGCGTCCACGAAATCCACGGGCACTTCTGGTATCCCGACATGCGCACTCCGCTCTACAACGCCACGTGGTGTCGCAATGTCCGTCACCTGTGCGCGAACGAATTGCCACCGCTCTACGAGCAGGACGGGGGCATTTTCATACAGCCCTACGAGCAAATCAAGTCCAACGCCTACTTTTTCGGCGAGAGGCCTTTCCTTTTCCCGATTCCAGAGGACGAGTTCATGGACATCAACACGCCGCGTGACTGGCAGTTTTGTCAGGCACTCGGAAGTAGATAATATGCAGTGCGGAGAGGTTCCGCGCAAGTCGAATTTTAACCTATAACCATCGGGGAGATGTTATTATGGCTGACGCTATAACTGTATCCAATCTCAGGATAACGCCCTATTCTCAGAAAGACACCATCGCCAAAATTGTGTACGGCGACGAGTGGTCGATTACCATCAAGCTTCCTACGCCTCATGTCGCTGGCGACAAGTACGCCATTGGCATTGACTACCAAAACACGCTCTATCCGCCGAACAGGCCGCTCTGCGCTGGCTCCGAACTGTACGTGCTCAATGGCGATGAACTGACATTTACCTTGAAGCTCGCCACCGCACGTCTGCGCGACTGGTGCAGTACGCTCAAAAAGCCCATGCCGATTGCCATCCAGATTGTGAGGACGAGGGACGGCAAGGCCGAGACGCTGTTGCTGGATTCGTTGCTTGCGTTGCCGTCCGTCTTCGACGGCGTGGTGACGGTGTACGAGGGCGATTCCCTCGACGAAAGGCTTAACGAGAAGATGGACAACCCGCCCACAGAGGGCGAGGCTGGACAGGTGCTCGGCATCAACGAGGACGGGCAGATTGTCTGGACGACAATCGAAATCCCAGAGCAGGTGCAGAGCGACTGGGACGAGAGCGATTCGGAAAGCCCTGCATATATCCGCAACAAGCCTGAAGCCACGGTCGTCAACGACGGCAAAATCACCGTCAATCAAGGCGGCGTGAAGAAAGGCGAATTCACGGTCAACCAGAGCGGCGATACGGTGATTGACCTGAACGACGGTGCTCAGAGCGACTGGGACGAGAGCGATAGCTCCGATGTCAGCTACATCCGTAACAAGCCGACGCTTTTCTCTGGCGACTACAATGATTTGACGAACAAGCCGAATCTCGCGACTGTCGCTACGAGCGGAGACTACAACGACCTTACAAACAAGCCTATCATTACGGCTCCTGTCAATGCGGATTGGGAAGAAAGCGACAGTTCGGATTTGGCATATATCCTTAACAAGCCGAATCTCGCAACTGTGGCAACGTCAGGCTCTTACAACGACCTGACCGACAAGCCTGAGATTCCAGAGCAGGAACAGGCGGACTGGGACGAAAGCGACAGTTCGGCGGTCGATTACATCAAGAATAAGCCGAATCTTGCAACTGTCGCGACTACAGGTAGTTACAACGATTTGAGCAACAAGCCTGCAATCCCGACGACTTCCGACATAAACGCCTTGATTGCAGACGCTTTGACCATCCACAACAGCTAACTTTAAATCGGGGAGATTTAACACATGATTAGTTTTGCAAGAAATTTTAGCAGACATGAACTTGCATGGATTCATTTTTATCCAGCAGGAAATGGTCATGCGAAGAAGGGATATGTCTTGCACCATAAAGACGAAACCTTGAAAAAAAACAATCCCAAAAGGTATAACCAATGGAATATTGAAGACCTTGTTATGATTCCAAAGGCAGAACACCTTTCGTTACATCACAAAGGAAAGAAAATGTCTTTGGAAAGCAGACAGAAACTCTCTAAAAGCAAGAAAGGCAAACCTGCTTGGAATAAAGGAATTCCAAGTCTTCCACAAACGATTGAAGCGGTCAGAAAAGCACGTAATAAAAGGGTCACATGTCTTACTGACGGAAGAACATTTGAATCAGCAGTTGAAGCGGCGAATTTCTATGGGATTCATGCACAACTGATAAGCATGGTTTGCCGTGGAGTAAGACCAACAACTGATAACAAAGTTTTCCAATTTGCATAAGGGGGTTAATATCATGTCCATTAGTTTTGCAAATGTAACAAAATCGGTTTACAGCGGCCTTACGCCTGTGCAAGACAGGCTGTACCTCATCGAGGACACGGGCGAACTCCTGTTCAACGGCAAAGCCTACAACGGCGACGACGGCACGAGGGACTGGCTGTGCTTCACGAACACCTATGAAGGCACTAACACCGTCAAAATCACGCTTTCCAACAACGCGACAGCCCCGTCCTTGGAATACTCAACGGACGGAGAAAACTGGACTACGCTCACGTTCTCAAGCACGGAGAGCGCAACCATATCCCTTGAAAACGGCGGCAAGGTCTTCTTCCGTGGAGACAACCCCAACTACGAGTACGGTCAGTGGTCGGAGACATACGGCGACATGCTTGTGCAGTTCGTGCTTGGGCAACCGTCCCCTTGCACGGGCAGTGTCCTGTCGCTTTTCGCGAAGGACTGCAAGTACAGCGGAAGGGTGAAGATTAACAACCTCTTTGCTGGGTGCAAGATTCAGACTGCCCCGAAGATGCCGAACAACGACACGGTGCAGTCTTACGACTACTACGCCACGTTCAAGAACTGCGCGTATCTGCTCTCCGCACCAGAGCTTCCAGCCAAGACCGTAGGCGCGAATTCCTACAAGGAGATGTTCTACGGATGCGGCGCGTTGAAGTACGCCCCAGAGCTTCCAGCCACGACGCTCGACGTGAACTGCTACGATGGGATGTTCCAGAACTGCCAGAGCCTCATTGCCCCGCCGTCCGTGCTTCCAGCGAAGTCTGTGCCTAACTACGCATACAGGAAAATGTTCTACAACTGCTTCTACCTCCCTGTGGCTCCAAGAATCTTGGCGTCTAGCGTTGGCACGAGAGGTTGCGAGTCGATGTTCAACACCTGCGCTTATCTTGCGTCCGCGCCAGAGCTTCCAGCATTGTCGCTCGCTCAGGGAAGCTACTCCAATATGTTCCAAAACTGCGTGAGCATGGTCAACGCCATGCCGATACTGCCAGCAACCACCTTGTATGTAAGCACTTACAACCAGATGTTCGACAACTGCTCGAATCTGAAATCCGTGCCTCTGCTCAAGGCCACGACGCTCGCCAACTCGTCCTGCTGGCGCATGTTCAACAACTGCTCAACGCTGGAGGAAGTCCCGTACAACATGCTTCCAGCCACGACGGTGGCTGAGTGGTGCTATCAGGGCATGTTCCGCAACTGCTATGTGCTCAAGAATTGTCCAGACCTGCCAGCCACGACGCTCGCGGAGGGGTGCTATCAGGAGATGTTCGGCGGCGCGGGAGTTGAGAAATGCTGTGCATTGCCAGCGACGACGCTCGCGGCCTCGTGCTACCGCCAGATGTTCCAGTGGTGTCCCAACATCACGGAGGCTCCGACGCTCTCGGCTACCACGGGCGTGACGGACTGCTACCGAGAAATGTTCACGCACAGCGTAAATCTGAGGAAGGCCAGTTTTGCCCTCACGTCGCTCGGTAGCAACTCCTGCCGCGACATGTTCAAGGAGTGCTCTGTCCTTAGCTACGTGCAGGTCGCATTCACGGACTGGAATTCCGCGAACAATGGCACGTACTACTGGCTGTCCAGTGCGCCTAACAATGCCAACTGCGTGTTCGTTTGTCCGTCCACGTTGGACACAAGCACACGCGGAGTATCGACCGTACCGTCCTCGTGGACTGTCACGGCTAATGCAATAGCCCCAAGCGTTGACAACAGCCAAGCGTTCACTTTCATCAATGGGCCCAGCAATGTGGTCATCACGGCTGGGGACGACCCTGTTTTGATTCTCGTCCCCAACGGGGGTGTTACCATTAATGCCGCGTCCGCGTGTAAAGGAACATCGACTTGGTTTGTGGCATATCGCGAGGTCGAAATCTACAATCCGAGCGGTCAGACCATAACCGCTGGCTCCAACATCACGTTTGTGGATAATTTTACGGATAGCCGTTATTACCGTTGTGTCATCCGCTGGTCGATGTCCAGCGAATTTTTATACTCCAAGGCGCGTTTGTATATCATCGAAAAAATGTAAGGGAGGCACGCCTTATGATGAATCAGATACTTGAAATGCTCATAAGGCGTAGCCGCCAAGCTACGCCTCCAACGCCGCCTGTAATCGACTGGAATTCGTACTTTCCAGCACAGGCATTCGAAGGAAGAACCGCCGCCAATACTAGATTTGCCATTGAGCGTGGCAACCTGATTGCCTGCAACCTCTCCAATAGTACATCGGGCACGTATAAAGGTCGCGTCGGCACGAGCAACCAGTGGACGTGTGTGACGGATAGCTACGGAGCCACCAGCAGTAGTGGCTACGCCTACGGCATTTGCGACGGGACGGTGTACTATCTTGATTACGCCAACATGACCGCCACATCCCTAAATATGTCCGCCACGTATGTGGCGGGCAACTCGTACACCAACGCCAGCTACGGCAACGTGTATGGGCTTGCCTGCAACAGCAACGGGCTGTATCGCTTGGACGGAACCACGGCTACGCTCATCAACGCCAAGGGCGACTGGACGCAGATTGGCGGTGGCGTGGGAGACCCAAGCACGCAAAACGGCATCAGCCCATACGGACTGGATTCGACAGGCACGGTGTACAAAATTGACTACGACGGGACGCTCACGCAGGTCGCCACGGGCATGACCGCCATATCCGCTGGCTACAACAACTACACGTCTTGGATGGCTGGATACTACGGCGCGGTGGACGAAATCACGTTCTACCAGCCTACATCAACCGTAACAAATCCAGCGTACTACATATACAACGGTGCTCTGTACAAAATCACCCAAAGCTCTGGCATTCACGACCCAGTCATCACGGGCGGCACGACTGGCACGCTGGTCGATGACACGGGTACTTGGACAAGCGTCTGGGTCAAGGGCAACAGTGGCTACGGCATCCGCGACAACTCGCTCTACCAGATAAGCGGGAGTACCATTACCGACATGCAAATCGCCACTAGGGCGTGGAAGGTTGGCTACAACTCGTTTATCGGTCTCGACGACGGGTGCATTTATTGGGTTAAGGGCGGCTGGCAGAGGCTCACGGACCCTGACTCCTCCGACGATTCCCCCTTCTCTGGCGGCGGCGGCTTGTCGTCCGTCTGGTACTCACCGTTTAGCGAGGACTACGAGGAAAAGGTCAGCGGAATAACGGGAAGGCCAACTGAAAACGACATCTGCGAGATTGTTTCTGATTCCCGTTTTGGCGGCTATCTGAACATGCACAAATACTTCGGCGGCAACCTGACTGGCTTGCAATTCGCAGGCACGCAGAACGCCTTGCAATTGGGCACAGGCCACTGGTCAATGAGTTTCTGGCTCAATGCTCCCGCTTGGAACAGCTACGGTCAGGCGATTATCAGCCACCGTGGCAACGGCACGGGCTACGACAGCAAGGACGGTTTCGTGCTGTTCAAGGATTGGACGGATACGATGGACATGCGCATAGGGTCAAGCTCCAACCAAGCTTCCTCGACAGCCGTGCCGCTCGACGGCACTTGGCATCACTGGGTGTTCATTCACTACTCCGACGGCGAGTGGGAGTGGTACATGGACGGCGAGTACGTTACAGGAGGCACTGGCTGGGGCGGTAACGCGACCAGCAACGGCAACGTCAACGTCTTCATTGGCGGCGACGGCGACTGGGGCAAGTCCGCAGTCTTCAATCTTTGCCAGTTAAGGATTTACAACCGCTACTTGGAGTACGAGGAAATCCAAGGACTGTACGAGGAGTTCGCGTTGCCGCAGGCCGTCTGGGACGGTGACAACGCAGATTTCTACTCCGAGCAGTACGCGACCTACCAGCTTAACCAGTCTGGCGACCCGAATCAGCAATACGAGTACACGACCGAGGACAGCCTGCCCAACGGCGTGACGCTGAGTTCGACTGGGTTGCTTGAGTTCGACGGCTCCGAGATTTACAATGACGAATCGTTCACCATAACCGTCACTGCTGGCGGTCAGGACTTCAGGCCTACCGAGGCTTCCGTGACCATCAACATGCACGTGTCCGAGTAATGAGGTAGATATATGGAAAAGAACAAGTTGCTCACAATTGTAGTCTCGATTTTGATAGGGTTGCTTGGGTATTTCGGACAGCTTCAATATTCCAAGCTGTCCGAAATCGAAAAGTCCCTCTTGGAACTCAAAATCGAGGTCGTGAAGATGCAGACGACCATGATAGACCGCGAGGCCGTAATCCAGATAGTTCACGATGAGCTTGCGAAACACGGAATCAAGTAACATGGACAATCTCTACTGGCACATATACACGGACGAGGAGCGTGGCGACATTATCGTGCTCGCCACGCCTCTCAGGTTCACGTTCAAGGGCGTGGAGTACGAGATACCAGAGGGGTACGAGTCTGACGGCATGAGCGTCCCAAAAGCATTTTGGAGTACGATTTCGCCAAAGGTCAACTTTAAAACATTAGTGCCTAGTGTTGTTCACGATTATCTATATAGTGAACACCTAGGCACTAGGAAAGAAGCTGATTTGTGGTATCGAGAAGCCTTGATTGCTAATGGTTTTGGCAAAATCAAAAGTTATCTAGTTTATGCAGGGGTTAGAATGTTTGGTTTTAGCCATTGGTAATTAAACGAAACGCCATTTGAAGCCACCAGCCGAATGGCGTTTTTCTTTCAAAACAAGCTGAATGTTCCTTGCAAAAATTCCTGTTTTCTTTTCTGCTTCGTTGGTAGAATGATATTCAGCAACGACTTCATTTGACATTGAAAGTTGTTGTATCTTGTAACCAGTCTTGCACATTCGACGATGGTTTATATCTGAATAGTTGTTGTTATATGTGCGGTCACACCATTCAAGATTTTCAACCCGATTGTCATGCTTGTCTTCGTTGATATGATTGATTTCAGTCAGATTGTTCGGATTAGGCAGAAACGCCAACGCAACCAACCGATGTACCAAAAACGTCTTTGGCTGACCGTTCTTGTAAAGGGTAACACTAATGTATCTCTTTTTGACACACAAGGTTTTGATTGATTCTTTTTTGTGTGTGCCACCTTGTCCCAAGATTTTAATTCTACCATGAGAACTTACTTGATACAAACCTTCATAACCGCCAATGTCTTTCCATGTTTCTATTGTCA
>JAEEGL014874078.1_pt1 | contig 11920 bp, 7 predicted proteins | sample 9134231 | NCBI WGS metagenome assembly JAEEGL01 (sample SAMN16246548, study PRJNA631951) | gut metagenome | biome: gut microbiome; feature: rumen; material: fiber-attached | host: Bos | place: Iran: Karaj | collected 2018-10 | reverse complement strand
CATCTCCTGGAATTCCTCGAATCGTAGCGGTCTGTTGTCCTTGGCGGCAGGCAGGCGGAAGCCGTACTCCACGAGGGTCGTCTTGCGGGCCTGGTCGCCGCCGTACATGGCATGCAGCTGGGGGACGGAGACATGGCTCTCGTCGATGACCATCAGGAAATCCTTGGGGAAGAAGTCGAGCAGGCAGTAGGGGCGTGTGCCTGGGGAACGCCCATCGAAGTAGCGGCTGTAGTTCTCGATGCCGGAACAATGCCCCAGTTCGCGAATCATCTCGATGTCGTAGGTCACGCGCTCATGGAGGCGCTTCGCCTCGAGTTCCTTGCCCTGGCGTTCGAAGAAGCTGACCTGCTCGCGAAGGTCTTCCCGAATCTGGACGATGGCCCGTTCCTGGACATCCTTTGTCGTCATGAAGAGATTGGCGGGATAGACCTTGTAGGCATCGTAGGACTGGATGCGGACGAGCAACTCAGGGTCGATTTCCTCGATGCTCTCTATTTCATCGCCCCAGAAGGTGACGCGCAACAGGAAATCGCTGTAGGCAAGTGCAATATCCACCGTGTCGCCTTTGACACGCACTTCGCCCCGCGAGAGGCTGATGTCGTTGCGGACATAGAGCAGCTCGTTGAGCCGACGCAGCAGTTCGTTGCGGTCCAACACCTGCCCTACATGCAGTTCCAGCACACTCTCGTAGAACGCAGAGGGGTTGCCCATGCCGTAGATGCACGAGACGCTGCTCACCACGATGACATCCGAGCGGCCTGAGAGCAGGGCACTGGTGGCAGCGAGGCGCATCTTGTCTATCTCGTCGTTGATGGCCAAGTCCTTCTCGATGTAGGTGTCGGTACTTGGCATGTATGCCTCGGGCTGGTAGTAGTCGTAGTAGCTGACATAATACTCCACGGCGTTATGCGGGAAGAATTGTTTCATCTCCCCATAAAGCTGTGCAGCCAGTGTCTTGTTGTGGGATAGGATGAGTGTGGGGCGTCCGATGTTGCGGATGACGTTGGCAATGGTGAACGTCTTGCCGCTGCCTGTGACACCGAGTAGCGTCTGGGCCCGAACCCCTTGCCTGATGCCTTCCGTCAGTTGGCGGATGGCATCAGGCTGGTCGCCTGTAGGTTCGTAAGGTGAAACAAGTTCGAATTGGTTCACGTGCTATTACCAGATATCTTCCGGGCGTTCGGGGTTGTCGTAAACCTCCTTCGGGCAGTATTCCAGGTAGTCCATGTAGAATTCCTTCTCCTCGGAGTCGAGCACCGACTTCAACCTCATATAATATGTCTTGTCCGGATCCATTGTCTGGCGGACGATGATGTATCGCAGGTTGGTGTTGCGGTCTCGCTCAATGTCGGAGCTGCCGTCAGCACAAACGCTCCTGGCACCCTTCATCACACCATTGTTCCTCAGTCGCTTGTCCACTTCGATATTATAATCCTGGTCATCGCCGTCCCTCTCGTAGCCTACGTTCATGCTACCGATGCCCTTTGTCAGGTTCACGGGAATTCCGGCTGCAGCCAGGCGCTTCGGGTCGTCTCCGAAGTAGAACTGCTGAATGCCTCGGTCTCCGTTAGGCAGCACCTTGTAGCGCAATTCGTAGGTGCCGCGTCTGGGCACTGGCGGCAGTTTCAGGGTGATGTCGAAACGTCCCTTTGCTTTCATCTCATCGCTGTGGAGGTTGCACCAGTTGTAGCCGTAAGCGTTCAGATAGATGAAAGTCGTCTGGTCGTTCATCTGCATGTTCTCGAAGTAGTTGTAGATTTTCGTAGCCGGGATATAGACATCCTGGTTTCTCTCATCGGCAGAGAGTTTCAGTCGGATTTCGTTGTTCATGGCCTCTGGGAAGAGTGTCATTCCGTCGAAGCGCAGACGCTGGCGTGCCAGACCGTCGCGTACGTCATCATTGTAAGACAGCGGCGCATCGATGGGATAGATGCAGCAGTTGATGATGTCGTTCAGTATGGCCCGTTTCGGGTCTCTGTCCACGAAGCATCCCGCCTTTTTGGGGTCGCATGAAAGCTCATGCAGGATGCTGGTGCGCTCCAAGTCCAGGTTGGGGAAACGGTTCAGATATACGCCATTGCTTTCCTTGCTCTCGTATATTTTCAGGATACGCGGCTTGCCCATCGTCGTGTAGATTTCGTAGATGGGAATGGTAATCTTGTTGCCTTGGAGGCTGTATCCGAACTCGTTCCTGTGGAAGACCAGACGGTCCGACGGTGTGCGGAAGGGCAGGATGTGATAGGTGGTCCACTGATAGAGCAGATTGTTCTCATCTTTGTAATTCTCATCCGTCGTAAAGACATCGTCGTTGGAATACTGGTGGTTCGCGACAATCCATTTCATCAGCTGAGGTATGAGTGTGGAAGATGGAGCTGTGGGGTCGAGCCCTTCTTCGCGCCAGAAATCGTCCGTCTCGGCAAAGATTGTGTAGCCGTACAGGCGGTGGCGGGGCGTCCAATTCTCTCCGTTGGGGAAGTGCCCGTCGATATAGATGGATTTGGGGTCTTTGTCAGGAACAAGCCCACGCAGGTAAAGGTTCTCGTACACCTCATCCCTGATTTTCGAGAGTGTGTCCATCAGTCCGCAGGCCTGAATAGCCTTTGCCATCACCAGGAATCCCTCCTTTTGCTCGTCCAGAAGTCCTTGCAGATAGATGGCAGCGCTGATGTCCTTGGGGGCAATGACCTTTTCCATCTGGTGTATCACGCCATTCGTCACCAGGATGTCTCGGTTCTTGAGATTGACGCGGCAGGTGTTGTTGATGAAGATGGTGTCCACATCTTTATATAGGACAGACAATTTGCGCTCGTTCATGTTGTTCAACGGGAACTCGTTGCCCGATTCTGGTGGGAAGGCGTTTATAGTGTATGCTTCTTCAAAGTCACCCGAGTCGATGATGGAGTTACATACTACCACCCTTTGGATGGAGTCGCGTTTGTGCTCGCTGTAGAAGGCATCCCACGAAGGGCCGCTCAACAAAGACGGATCCTCCTCGTAGAGTTCTTGGAGGAATTTTTCGATGGCTTCGTTTGTCGGGGCAAACACGGTATAGTGTCCACGGGCAGCCAATAGTTGCCCGACTGTACTTTGACTCCGGATGGAAATGGGCGTTAGGTACAGAAGCCTCACATACTCAGAATACACATCATGCTTTTGAAGGTAAGTCATTGCGCAGTCGGAAGTGAAGACATACCTGGCAGAAGTATCTATCTGCTCTTTGCAGCTCCAGCAGCTGAGTGCTGCCAGAATGATTAAAGAAAGGGTTTTGCCATACAGACGTTTCATGGTAGGTGCTTATTTGTTACTTTCAACCTGCAAAATTACAATTTTTTTCGTAATTAAAAACATTATTGCAATAAATTTCACGAGATATAAAAAAAATGTCCTATAAATATAGGAAATGGGTTAAATCTTACCAAACAAACGATTTTGTGTGAAATTATTCAATCGTGAATGGTGAATTATAAATTAAATGTCTTATCTTTGCAGCGAAATTCAAGACAAACGACATGAAAGAAGCAAAGAAAGCCTCCAAGAAAAAGGTCGAGAAGAAAAATGCTGTTAAGCTGGAGAACATTCTGGACCTGAATGCTAACAATATTTGGGATTTGGACGAACATGCCATTGCCGAGGCATGGGAGAGAACACGTAAGGCAGAAGACTTCAGTATCAGCGAACAGAAGCTTCTCAACACCATAAGACTGGTATTTGATGTGGTGCACTACGATCCCCAGAATGAACGCGAAGCCGCTAAGTATGAGAAGGGTGGCTGGGCTAAACTGACACATTGTCAGGAGTCGAAAGGATGTGTGGCTATCCGCCGAAGGGCCATAGAACGCATTACCGACCTCACCTACGAAAACATCAAGCACATCTCTTCCGCTATGTTGCTGGAGCTCATAGACCGCAACTTTGGTGGTGGTTGGGACTCCATTTCCCTCTCAATCCGCGACATCATCGAGTCAGGTTTTGAAATCAGTACGACTCAGTTGCCGGAAAGCCGCATCCATGCTTCTGGCGGCACCTTGGAGAAGAAGGTGGCACAAGGCTTTGATGTTCTGGAGATACCCAAAGGCACTTGGGTGGAGGCCATATTTGCAAAGAAAAAAGACCCTGTGGAGAAGATTCACATGGAAGTGCTTGACAGGAAATACGACGAGGATGGCAATCTTATTCCAACAGATGAGAATCTGGATGACGAGAACGATGACGTGGACAATGACAGCCTCGACAACGATGATACCTATTTCAGCAGTCTGACCCCTGAGTCTGATGTCAAGGACCTTGAAGAGGAAGGTCTTTCTGTAGAGGATATCAACGACAGCGACGACGACGAATAAAAACCCTCTCTCTCCCTTATGGAGAGGGACTCAGGATGAGGCCCTTCTCCTAAACTCCGCACAGACTATACCGGTAGCAATGGCGACATTCAGGCTCTCGGTGGTAGGAGACCCCTTCGGATAGTTCGGGATGTAGAGGCGTTGGGTGACAAGTTCTGCCACTTCCTTGCTGATGCCGTTTCCTTCGTTACCCATCACGATAATGCCGCTTGCAGAGAGTCCTTGTCCGTAGATGTCTTTGCCATCGAGGAAAGTGCCGTAAACGGGCATTTCTGCCGATTTGAGCACCTCCGGTAAATTACAGTAGTGTACCTCCACTCTGGCCAAAGCGCCCATGCAGGACTGCACGCATTTGGGGTTATAGACATCCGCAGTCCCTTCCGTTCCCCCTGCACCTGAGGCTTTCGCCGAAGAGCAGAGTACATGTCGGATGCCGAACCAGTCGGCAATTCGCAGAATGGTGCCCAGATTGCCTGGGTCTTGTACGCCATCCAGGGCGAGGAGCAGTTGGTCATCCCACATTGCATCAAGACGATTCATCATGGACCTTTCGGGGATGGGCATCACAGCCAGGACGCTTTGGGGCGTGCGTAGCAGGCTCGCCCTTTCCAGTTCATCCCAACTCACTTCGTCCACTTCCGTTGCCGCTCCAAGCAGATGCCGGTTTGCAGCCAGCCATTCCTTGGTGGCTGCGACATAGAGCGGGGTGGAGTGGGGGAGTAGTTCACCCACCAGCTTCGGTCCTTCTGCCACGAAGGCATTGTGCTGTAGTCGGTATTTGCGCATCTCCAGCGATTTAATCCACTTTATACGAGCCCGTGATAACATATTCGGTTATGAGTTAAGAATTAAAATCCGACCACAAAGTTATGGCTTTTTTCTTGAATTATGAATTATGAGTTGTGAATTGTGAATTAAATGTTGTATCTTTGTGGCGTGAAAATCTGTAAACGGCTCATAATACCCCTGCTTCTGTTGCATTTCCTCGTCTTTTTGAGCGGATGCCACACTTCGCGTTTCATCCCGGAAGATGGATATTTGCTTACGGGTGTCGGTATCGGCGAAAATGGAAAACAGCACCTCCCGACCGATGAACTGCAGGCTTATATGCCGCAGCGGCCCAATAACAAATGGTTCTCTATCTTCAAGGTGCCTTTGGGGATTTACAGCCTTTCCGGCAGAGACAGCACAAAACGTTTCAATCGCTTTCTGCGTCAACTGGGAGAGGCACCAGTCATCTATGACCGCGAGCGCTCCATCCAGGCAAGCAACAACATGCAACTCATCGTTCGCAACATGGGCTATCTGAATGCAGAAGTCCTGTTGCTGGAAAAGCCAAAGAAAAGGCGGATGAGGATAGACTACCTCATCGTTCCGCACGAACGCTATTTTGTACGCGACTTCTCGCTCAATGTCCAGGACGAAGCACTTCGCCAAACCCTTGACAGCCTCAGATACCAGCCGTTCAATGACAAAGAGGTGGTGGCAAAGCGACACCCTTACAGCGTTAATGCCTTGGAGTCGGAGCGTAGCAGACTCTATAGCCTCCTCGTGGAGAACGGCTATTATAAGTTTAATAAAGAATACATACATTTCCGCGTTGACACGACAATCGGCCATCATTTGGCGGATGTGGGGATGATAGTGCGTAAAGCCCAGGCAAATGCCGACAGCTCGGACAATTCCCACCGTCGCTACTATTTCGGAAATATAGATTATGCCTTCCCCTCTTCGTCTCGTCCGGACGGCACGGTGAAGCCTTTCTTGCGTCCCAAGGTCATCAAGAATGCCACAACTGTCAGCAAGGGCCAGCTCTATCGCGAATCCGACATGCATGAGACCTATGCCCGAATGACGCGTCTGAGTGCTGTTCTGGCGGCGAATGTGCGTGTGGAGCCAAGAACTGATGGGAGTGACACGCTGGATGTGAATATCTCCCTCACTCCCACCAGACCCAATTCGTTCAGCGCAGAGCTGGAAGGCACCAACTCTGCCGGTGATTTCGGCGCCGCAGCGAGCTTGACATATCAGAATCGTAACATCTTCCGAGGCTCTGAGCTTTTCAATATCAAACTGCGTGGCGCCTTCGAGGCCATTAAAGGATTAAGCGGATACGCCGACCAGAACTTCACGGAATATAGCATAGAAGCCGGACTCACCTTCCCTGATTTCAAGTTCCCTTTCCTGCGTTCAGCTTTCCGCCGCAATGCACAGGCTACCACCGAAGTCAATGTCGCCTTCGACTCGCAAGACCGTCCCGAGTTTCACCGACGTGTGCTGACAGGTGTGCTCCGCTACCGATGGACCCGCATGAACCGACAATTGCAGCACCGTTTCGACCTCCTGAACCTCGACTACGTCTTCATGCCTTGGATTAGCGACACGTTCCGCGACAAGTACCTCAGCGACCCCCAGAACCGCAACGCCATCCTGAAATACAACTACGAGAACCTCTTCATCATGAATTGGAGCTACCATTTTGCCTACAGCTCCATGCCTCTTGGCGCTTCGGCTTCCAATTACGGCACCAACGCCTATACGTTGCGACTCGGCATAGAGACATCCGGCAACCTGCTCTATGCCATTAGCAAGGCAGCGGGAGCCAAGCAGTTTGAAGACGGACAATACAGGCTCTTCGACATCGGCTATGCCCAGTATGCCAAGTTCGATTTCGCCTTCTGCAAGAGTTTCCTCATCAACAAGAGCAACTCCCTTGCCCTGCATGCAGCCCTCGGCATCGCCTTCCCCTACGGCAACTCCACCATCCTGCCCTACGAAAAGCGCTACTTCAGTGGTGGAGCCAACAGCGTACGTGGATGGAGCGTCCGCGAATTGGGTCCCGGCACCTTCTTGGGTTCCGACGGGCGCATCGACTTCATCAATCAGACCGGTGACATCAAACTCGACCTGAATGCCGAATACCGCACCCACCTTTTCTGGAAATTAGACGGCGCGGTTTTCATCGATGCCGGCAATATCTGGACGCTTCGCGAATACAAGGACCAGCCAGGCGGTCAGTTCCAGTTCGATGAGTTCTGGCGGCAGATAGCCGTCTCCTACGGATTGGGCCTGCGCCTGAATTTCAACTATTTCATCCTGAGGCTCGACGGCGGCATGAAAGCCATCCATCCCGCCTACGAAGACCACCGCAGGCACTATCCCATTGCCTATCCAAGCTTCAAACGCGATTTCACCTTCCATTTTGCCGTCGGCATGCCGTTCTGATTCGTTAAAAATCCTATAATTGCGCTCACTTGATGGGCCACCGACGCCATTTTGCCTCAAGTTTCTGTCAATAAATTTGGCTGATAACTATAATTGTCGTACTTTTGCACCGCGAAAACATGTCAAAATGAACATTTGTACTATGAAAAAAATCATTCTTTTCGCCCTTGTGGCATTAACTATGACTTCTTGCATTTCCAAGAAGAAGTACCAAGAGGCTGTTTCAGCACAGAAGTCCTTGCAGACCCAATATGGTGATCTCCAGGAGAAATACAATAGTCAGGCGCTCTCTCTGCGTGAATGCGAGACAAACAACAAGAACTATGAGCAGATGCTCAAGGCAGCACAGGCTGCCCTGGAAGACCTCAGGGCCAGCAATTCAAACCTGCAATCTTCCCTGGCTTCCAGCGTCAGCTCCAGCGGTACTAACATCTCCAAGCTCGTCGATGAGATTAACGCATCCAACAAGTACATCAAGCAGCTTGTGGAGGCTAAGTCGAAGAGCGATTCTCTCAGCCTTGCCCTTACCAACAAGCTCACGCGCTCCCTCTCCAAGGAAGAACTGAAGGACGTTGATGTGCAGGTGCTCAAGGGTGTTGTCTATATATCTCTCAACGACAACATGCTTTACAAGAGCGGCAGCTATGCCATCAGTGAGAAAGCCGGTGAGACACTCTCCAAGATTGCCAAGATTATCACCGACTACTCCGACTACGAGGTACTTGTGGAGGGTAACACGGACAACGTGCCTATTTCTAAAGAAAACATCCGCAACAACTGGGATCTCTCCTGCCTGCGTGCATCCAGCGTCGTTCAGGAGCTTCAAAACCGCTATGGCGTGAACCCCAGCCGTATGACAGCCGGTGGTCGTGGCGAGTACAATCCTCTTGCCGACAATGCTACTTCAGAGGGGCGCACCCGCAACCGCCGCACTCAGATTATCATCACTCCTCAGCTGGATCAGTTCATGGAGTTGATAGACCAAGCTCCCGCCACAGAGAATTAATCTCCTTCTTTTTTGGGGGGAGTAATCCCATATTTTATATTATATTTATGGAAGGGCCTATGTCTCTAATTGAGCGTAGGCCCCTATTTTATAGAACGCGAATAGCTTTTGATTGGGATGCTTCCCAAGCAGGTTGGCGCGAAGCAGGGGCTTGCACACCTGGAACAGGACACATACCATCCCCAACAAATGCCAGAGTTTCAAACGCAGGGCCAAAGCAGAGACGCGGACATGCTCCCGCTGCTTCACATCCATCGAGGCAAGGGAACGTAGGGCTGTCTCTGTCTTTGCCAGATAGACGTCGGCATCCTCCAGCCCCAAGTGGGTCAGCTTGTTGTCGATGTGTTTTATGGCAACACCCCGTTGCTTGAGCTCCAAGCCAAAGAGCGTATCTTCGTGCCCGTATGTCTTGCAATGCTCATCGAAGCCGATGGATAGGAACAGGTCGCGGCGGACGAGAAAATTGAAAGTGGTGAACTGTGCGTAGGGGAAACGATTGCGAAACTCCACTGTAAAACGCTTCTCGGCAGCCACCTCATAGTCATATCTCAGGCGGGCCTCAGGGCGCGGACACAGCGCGAGGTTGCCTGTGCCGCCGCAGACCACCAATGCCGTTCTCTCCTCAGTTGCCGCCATATAGTCGGCAATGAACGACGGGCTGCGCACCTCGGCATCTGCATCGATGAAGAGAAGCCATTCTCCTTTTGCCTCGCGAGCCAGGGCGTTGCGGATAGCCGCTCTCCCAAGATTGTGCTCTGCCTGGAAGAAACGGCAACCAGAAAGGGTTGTTGCCGCTTTGTTCTTTTGTGTCAAATCCCTGTCCGTAGAACAGTCATCGCCCACAATAATCTCACCATCCTGTGGAAGTTGCAGCTGCAACTGATGGACGAGATGACTGCAATCGCAATTATATGTGGGGATAAGTACAGAGAGTTTCATGACGTAGAGGAAGAGCTAATGCCTTCATTAATCCGTTTGGTAAATATTATATGCAAAGTTAATGCTTTTCTCCAACTTGACAACCATTTCGCTTGTTTTTCTTGCTGAAAGTGCCTGCTTTTGGTGTAAAACAAGGTAAATTATGTTTGAGACGTACGGATGCCTGTCTCATTGAGGGCCATACATATTTCTTCTGCCATTTTATTGAGTGCTACACATTCCGCACGACTTATGTGTCGCTTGTCTGAATCATAAGACCAAGGACTCAGTATCAGAACACGCCCTGCGGCACAGGCATCAAAAAGCGTGTTCGTCGGTTTGTAATAATCTCGAAAGCCATTGTCCGTGAGACAGATGAATGATAGTTGTTCGCGAAGTAGCACCTGCATCACCTGCTTTTCATGAGTGGAAATAAACGGCGATACCATTGCCATTCCCTTCCGAGCCGACAGCACACAAGAATTCTTGTAATTTCGCAGTTGCTCAACATCGCCCTTTTCTGCCGCTTCCACCATTACTCTTCGTACATGCACAGGAGCAAATGTCTCTGCCATCAGCAACGTCGTATTACCCACACCATCATAGCTGCGCCCACCAATCACTATTCCCCGTTGAACACGAAAATAACCAGGCTTCATTCGCTTAGTGGCGAGGCGTTGAGGATTCATATCTATATAATGGATGGTGTTCGGCAGTTGCGTGTTGCGCCCCATCGGACGGATAAAGGGCATTTCCGTGAAGACTGGCTGCAGTTGGTAATATCCATCGTCACCCATCTGATTGCGTAGGCTTGCAGAGAAAGCCTCCAACTTTGCCGTTTCCTCTTGCAGGTTCAGGTTTCCCTCTTGGCAGTCCGGCACACCCACTTGGCAGTTCCGTGTTTCTTCTTGGTGGTTCCTCCGAATATCATTCGGAATAATCAAAGAAGCCGCCGTGTATGCACGCCCCAGTTTCTTCGCAGCTTGCCAGAATCCCCTTACCACCCCTCTGATGCCAATTGGCATGATGCGCCTGACATACAAAACAGCATGCAGATGGTCTGGCATCAGGCAAAAATGCAACACCTGTACCTCTGGATGATACTGCTGAATGCTCAGCAGGCAATCCACCAAGGCATTCCCCAGCGCAGTACGCTTCACCTTTGCAAGAGCTGGATTGTTATCAGGGACTTCAAGCTGGCCCAACAGGGGATGGCGGTCAGGGATTGTCAACGTAACATGATATAGGCCTATACCCTTCCATGTCGTGCCAGGCTCCTGCCATTTCCATTTCTCCTGCTCTGCCATTTGTTTACACGTATATGATTCTTTTTTTTCGATTGTGGAAGTTTCGAAATCCAAAAACAAAGCGTCAGTAACGCCTTTCAATATGTAGTGCTCCACCCAGCGGCTCCGCACATCACTTTGTGCATCCAAGCCGGAATGGGCAGTTTGCTTAGCAAAGATACGACTTTTTTTCTAAACTTGCACCAAACTGGCGATAAAACACACAAAAAATCTCATGCCATAGCATGGGAGGGGGGCAAAGAACTTATTCACTTATTCACTTATTCACTTTGGACATTAAGGTTTTTTCAAATTTTGGTAGGGATAATTGGATTTGGAAAATCGATTGCATAAGAGAGGAGAGAGGGTAATTATTATTATTAATAATAATTACTATATATATATTATATATATATAATATATATATAGTAAAATTCTCGCTTCAATTTTTTTCAAAAACCTTAATGTCCAAAGTGAATAAGTGAATAAGTGAATAACCTCTACATAGAGCCGGCATACATTTTCTGAAAAATAATCGCCAAAAAACTTGCACAATTCAGGAAAAAGTCTTACCTTTGCATCGTCGATGCAAAACAGACAGAAACATCGGCAATTTGCGGCATAGCCAACGCGAAAATTTTCCTTAGTGCACGAGGAAGTTCTCCATAGGCAACCCGCAAAAACAAAGATTAAGGAAGTGGCTTTAAGGAACAGAAAAAATCTTTACATCCTTAAAATTTATAGCACTTAAAGGAATGGCATTTTTCACATTGTCTGAGACGCAATCAGCGCCAATTAGCGTCCCTGTATAATCGCTTCTGGGGGTTCCCTGATATGTATATCAATAAAAAAACAATAAGATTGTTTTGCAGTTAGCGGAAAAAGCCTTATCTTTGCGGCACTATAACTAAATTAAAAGTAAGAATATGGACGTACAGTTAATCAAAGATTGTGAAGCCAAGGCTCAGGCTTGGCTCGATTCCCCCTATTACGATGACGAGACGAAGGCCGAGATTAAGGCTATGTTGGACAACGAGGACAAGACGGCTCTGATTGATGCCTTCTATCAGAACCTGGAGTTCGGTACCGGCGGCCTCCGTGGCATCATGGGTGCGGGCACCAACCGCATGAACAAGTACATCGTG
>JAEEGL014469061.1_pt1 | contig 11920 bp, 8 predicted proteins | sample 9134231 | NCBI WGS metagenome assembly JAEEGL01 (sample SAMN16246548, study PRJNA631951) | gut metagenome | biome: gut microbiome; feature: rumen; material: fiber-attached | host: Bos | place: Iran: Karaj | collected 2018-10 | reverse complement strand
TGTTTATTTACTTTCTTCTTTTTAACTGGTTTAGTAGGTTCTTCTTTTACTTTTTTAACTACTTTATTACTTTTACTTCTCATGGCTCTTTCTGAATAATTATTCATATAATCACCTGCATATATTATTTTAACATAGATAATTATTATTATCTTTAATCTAGGAAATATTTAACATATATAGACATTTTTTTAACTATTTATAAATACAAATTATTTACTTGAAATTTTTAAAAATTTTATATTCTATTGATTTTATTCTATGATCAGAACAATAGCCTATTATATATTTATTATCTTTTTTACAGATAATAATGCCTATTGTTTTATTATGATTTATATTTTTGACATTATTATCTATATAATTCATATAAACTTGTATTTGACCTAAATGTTCTTTTTTTAATTCAGTTGCTTTTAATTCTACTACTACATAACAATTATATTTTATATTAAATAATAGTATATCTATGTAATTATAATTATTACCAATTATAATCGGATATTCATCATTAATGTATGAAAATCTTTCACCTAAATCCAATAAGAACTCTTTTATATTATTCATAATTAACATATGTAATGCTTTTTCATTTACTATTTCTTTGTTAGTACTATTATAAATAACTATAGGATTCTTTACTTCATCTAATAAAGATATTTCCTCTTTATTTATCAATTTATTTTTTGTTTCTTTTGGTAACCTATGATATTCATTTGTTTTTATAAGTTCTTGTAATTTCCTTTTTGATAGTCTATTATTTATACATTTATCAATATAATAATTGATTTCATCAGAATTATCTAATGATAATAATATTGTATAATGTGTCCAGCTCAATTGGGCAACCACTGGTTGCCCTTTTTGAAACAAATAGTATTTTCTTATTAATTTAAGTGTTCTAGTAGAATATCCTTTACCTAATTCTTTAGACAGTCTTTTTGATAAATTCAATATTATTCTGTCTCCATATTTTGCTTTAGCTTCCCCTCCTTGAACTTCAACTATCATCTTTCCAATTTCATAGTATTTAGATAAATCATATCTATTATTGGTATATTCTGATACTTTCTTATTTACCTCAATATCTATAAAATTATTCTTTATTTGATTATATATTTCTTCTTTCATAAAATAATCCTCCTACTTTATATATACACGGTGGATATATCATTTTACTCGAAACTTTATTATAAAATGTAAATATTTTTACAAATAATCTTATATACATAAAAAAAGAGCAATTATTGCTCTTTCTTATTACAAAAATCTTTGAATGTTTTTTTAACATTTTCCCAATTGATGTTTGAAACAATAACATCAAGTATAATCGATATAACTATAGATAATATAAATAATACTATGTACGTTAATGTCATGCTTATAGCAATTAAATCTTTATACAATGAAGAATATGCAATCAAAGAATTTATTATTAATAAGTGCCATACATATATGGCATATTCATGTTTAGATATAAATAATAAGAATTTATTTATCTTATTGTCTTTATACTTACAATTACTTAATCCAAATAACATGAATGAAATTATAATATCTAAAACTATATAATAAAATAATCCTTTTATGGATAATTCAGTTAATGATTCTTCTCCAAATAGTTTTATATAACTAGACCCATATAAAATCATAAATGCTAATGATAATAATGTTATTCCAACTAATATCCAATTCTTATTATTAACTTTTTTTCCTCCTACTTTAGATACTAACATACCTAAAACAAAAGCATCTAATGTTGTAAATAATTGTCTTCCATATATAAAATAATACATTCCATTTGCATTATAATATGGAAGTATAATTGCAAATAATATATATTTAAAAGCAATTGTAATTGCTATCGATCCAATTGTTGTAATTATTGGATGATCATCAATTGCCTTTTTTAGAAATGGTGCAATTAAATAGAATTGAAATATAACACCCATCGTCCATAAAACACCATTTATTGCGCCATGACAATTATAAAATAAGTTATGAAAGAAAAATATATGTGAAACAATGTTTAATAAATATTCATACCCTATATAAATAGCACAATTAGTTAATAATAATACAAATATAATAGATAAATAATAATGAGGACCAATCCTCTTTATTCTATCAATTATATAGTTTTTATAGTTATAAGTATCTTTCTTCTTTTCTAATAGTTTATAAATACTAAAACCACTTATAACAAAGAAAATACTTACTCCTATTTCACCACCAATACTTAAAATACTATTTAAAATATTATATTTATATTTTAAATTAGCTACTGCAAATATATGATAAATAATAATATATGAAATAGCTAAAGTTCTTAATATATCTATATATTTATTTCTCTCTGTTTTCATTTTATCTTCTTTCTATCTCTTTAATAGTATTCTTAATATTCTTTTTAAATACTTTATAATCATAATTATTGATAAATGTATTATAACTATTTTCTTTAATACTATCTAAATCTTTGTTGTTATGTATTTGTTCAATAACCTTCATTAATTCTTCGTATTTTCCACTTTCAAAGACAAATCCATTTTTTGAATTTTCTATTAATGATGCTGTTCCACATCCAATTGAACATACAACTATTTTTTTAAACATCATCGCTTCTGCAGCAACTACTGGCATCGGATCATCATATGATGGTATTACTAAAACATCAATACCATTCATAAAATTTAATAAATCTTCATGTTTCATTTCAGGAACATAATGAACAAAAGCTATTTCTTTGTCCATTTTTACTAATTCATTCTTAATACTCTCACCATATTTATCATTTTTTGGTACTACTCCAATAAAATAATATTCACTTTTATTATTTATTTCAGTTGGCGAAGATATTATAGAATCAATTAATAACTTTTGACCTTTTCTATATGTTAAACTTCCAATTGTAGCAATCTTTAATCTTTCATTTTTAACTTCTTCTATATTTTTATATTCTTTTAGATATTTGACTCCATAACATAAAATTGAATTACCATAATCTAAATGTCTCTCTTTAAATAAATCAACACAGTATTTACTTACAAATCTTACTTTAATATTATCGGATACATATTTAGGATATAATTCTTTTAATTCAGGTATATCTAATATTGTTGTTCCTTCATGTATCCACCATAAGATTTTATTATTAGTATTATCATATCTTTTAATATAATTAAATAATGTTAATGTGTTAAATATAGAAAAATTAAAATCAGATATTATATCATCTAAATAAAATTTTTCTTTTTTATCGATTTTTTTAACTAATTGATTATCTTTTAGTTTCTTTGATACAACAACAGGTATATTCAATTCTATAAAATCTTTTATTAAATCTCCTTCTTCTAACGAGAAAACTACTATTGAATAGCCTTTTTTTATTAATACTTTTGCAAGTTCAAGAAGTACAATTGGAGCACCTGTTCTTTTCATTTCATGAGAAAAAAAGAGAATATTTTTTCTTTTAACTCTTATTTTTTTGTCTATAAAATAAACTTTTTCATATCTATCGTCTATTAGATAATCTTTACCACGATTATCATTTAAAAATTTATAAAAGTTAGATAATTCTTCTCTTTTTTTCTTACACATATAAACTCCTATTTTTTTCTTAATTTTTTTATAAATCTAGGTAATTTAATTTTTGAAATAATTCTCCATTTTAATGTATTAAATACCCATGAATAATCAGAATATGATACGTATGAAGTAAATACTCTATTTCTTACTAATGTATCTTTAATATTTTCAACAAGTACTGGCTTTGATACAGCTTTCTTGCTATATATCTTAATATAATTCTTAGCCATTTCTTTTGTAGTAATAATACTATATTTATTTATAGAATTTATTACTTTATCATATTCTTTTTTATTATTCATAATCTTACTAATTTCTTTAGCGATATCAAATGAATTATTAGTTGGTTTAATAGCCCAGCCTAATTTATACTTATGAATTCTTTCAGCTATAGCGCCAAAATCAAATGATATAACCGGAATTCCACATGCTATAGCCTCAGTCATTGTATATGAATATGTTTCAGGCCATGTAGATAATAAACAAATTAATTTAATATTATTCTTTTTAAGTAAATCTTTTAATTCTTCTCTTACATATTTACCATGATTAATATAATGTTTATTATTCTTAGTATATTGGCTATCAATTATACCAAATAGATGAATTCTTACATTAGGTATCATATTAGTTTTGATAAAATCTTCTAATATTTTACTTCCTTTGTGATATCCAATAGCTCCTATAAATGCGATATCTTGAATACCACCATCTACTGTTAATTCACTCTTTTCTTTTGTAATATCTATACCATGTTCAATTACATCAATATCTACTTTAGAATATACTTCTTGTATTTCATCTTTTGTAGCTTGTGATGGAGTTATAACATGATCAGCATTTGATAATAAATAATTCCATTCATTTCTCCATGCTTTAATATCTATCTTAGTTTTATAAATGCAATTTAAACATTCATTACATTTTTCTTCTTTTGGTTTTTTACCACAGTATTCTTTATGTTCATATATTTTATTTATTAATGGACATTGACAATAAAAATCATGTAATGTAACCATGTATTTAATGTCTTTTTCTTTTAATACATCAACTAAATCAAAATAATGGCCTATCATATGATGAATATGAACATAAGATATACCAAAGTCATTTATAACTTGTTCAAATAATCTTTTATATTCAGTATTTTTATAATTAACCATTGTCATGTTTATAGAAATACTTGGATATTTTGTTTCCATTTCACTATTTTCAAAATATGAATATACTTTATAAATTCCATTTTCTGGTGTGAAAATATGGAAATTATATTTATCTTTCATGTTTTGAATTAAATCCCAAACATGTAATGATGTTCCACCTAAATTCTTTTTAATATCTTTCCAATCATGAATAATATATAAAATATTAGGTCTTTCATTCTTTGTCCCAAGAGCTAATGCTACATTATTTCCAATGTAGTTTAATGGTCTGTTTTGAACCCAAACATCTAATTGATGTTTATAATGTGGATATTTTTCTTCTAGAACTCTTAGACCATCTGCAATTAATTCAGTTTTTGAATCTAAGAATGATTTTGATTCTTTATGTAATATATATGTGTTATCACATAATACATTTCTATAACCAAATTCATAACATCTGAAAGAAAAATCGTTTTCTTCTCCATACCCTCTTCCATATGATTCTTGGTCAAATAATCCTACTTTATCTAATGCTTCTCTTTTAATATAAACACAGAATCCATGACAAGTAGGTATTTCAGGATAGTGATTAAATGAACATTCTTCAACTAATTTAGCCATTTCATCTAATGTGTAACCTTCTGGTAAATCATTTGGTTCAAAAGAATTTGGAACACTTGCTAAAGTTGCATTATTAGATAATGGTGTTGCTGTTGCTATGTCATCTGAACTATAAGCACATGCTTGAAGTTTATCCAACCATCTAGGTGTTACTTCTGTATCAGAGTTTAATAAAATAACATCGTTTTTACTTTCTTTCATTCCTCTATTTACTGTACCTACAAAACCTTGATTAACTTCGTTAGTTAAAAATAATATTTCTTTTTTATACTTGTCTGCATATTCTTGTAACATTGGTTGTATTCTTTCATCTGGACTCTTATCATCAATTAAAATTAATTTATTTCCATCAAAAGTTGTATTCTTTAAAACACTTTCTATACATTCAATTACATCGTCATATGCATTATAAATTGGAATTATTATGTCACATTTTTTCATAAAATCACTCTCCTTGATGTTTTTTCTTATTTATTTTTCTTTTTTGCTTTTACTACGATTTCGTCTGATTCTACTTCTTTATTTTTATTTTCATCAATACCTAATTTGTTATTGATTTTCTTTTTTGCTTTTCTAAAATAAATACCAAATGCTGCACCAATTGCAATTGCAATACCAGCAATAGCTTGGATAGCATATGTCATTACTGATGGATCAATATAACCTAACATTATTTATTCTCCTTTCCCTTTTTAATATGTTTTTGTAATGATTCAATAATATATTCAGCTCCTACTTCAGAACTATTACCTAAATTATACACTGAATCATTTACTAACTTTTCAATCTTCTTAGAATATTTGCTACTATCTTTTAGCATTTTATCTACTAATTTCTCAACATTTTTTAGATTATCTGGTTTAACAGATTCACCAACAACATTTCTAGACCAAACATTAATAGGATTATCATTAATCTTTTCATACATAGGATTCATTATCTTCATTGGTGTATCAATGAATAAAACTGGTTTCTTTGTAGTATATGCATATTCATATGTAATACCAGACCAATCTGTAATCATTAAGTCAGCATTAAATACTGTATCATTTGAACTAAAATCAGTTTGTATTTCTACTGATTTATCTTTTTCATATTGTTTCTTTAAGCTATCGAATCTCTCTTTACAATGTCTTACTTGTTGTGGATGAGGTCTTACAATAACTTTATAATCATGTCCTTTTAATTTTTCTAATAATTCATCTAAACATAAATCAACAATATTATCTTTTTGCCATGATGGTGCAATTAATACTGTCTTATCTTTTTTCTTTTTCTTGTTCTTAGAATAATCTTTTATCATTTCATCTAATAATGAATATCCCCAGTCAACAATCTTTCTATTCTTAAGATCATAGTATTTAATTGTTTTTTCCATTTCATCTCTTTGATACTTATCTGTTGCAAATATAGTATCAAATGCATTCATAGATTTTTCTCTCATAGTCATGTTTAAACTATCCATACCATGAGGTATATAAATATATTCAATATCTTTCTTTAAATAACTTCTCTTAATATGATAATTATCTAAGTCAGGCATAGTCATTACTACTATATCTGCTTCCATTTTCATCATTAAAGTTATCAATTTTTTTTCAGCAATATAATATGCTTTAATTTGATTATTAGTTTTTTCTAATTCGAATATCTTATCATTATAATCAGATGTAATATAATGGATAGTTATATTTGTATTTTCTAATAAATACTCAATAATTCCTTTGTAATATTTATAGAATCCATTACTTTCTGAATAGAATACTAAATGTTTATTAACGATTGAGAAGAATCTCTTATAATCTTCTTTTTCTTTTTTCTTTTGTTCTGGAGTTTGTACTACTTTATTAGCTTTCTCCATTTCTTTTAATTCTTTAGTACTCTTTTCGAGTTCTTCATAATCAACATATTTTTTAGGATTAATAGCCATATTAAGTAATACTTGTTGTATAATTGCAAATAAATTACTAAATACCCAATATAAAGCAACACCAGCTGCTACAAAACATCCTAAATATAATGATAGACCTACTGAGAATGCCATCATTCCATATTTATTAGCTTTTGATTGTTCAGCTTGTAATACATTGATTGCATTTTGTGCAACACATAATAACCATGCACTTATACCAGCAAGAATTGGTATTAACCATGCAATACCTTTAACGCTTACTGCTACCCATGTTAAATCGAATCCTAAAAATTTCATATTAATATTTTTAATATTATTTCTAGTTTCTTCATTTATTACTTTATCGTATTCTTCAATATTTTTATTTTCTTTAATATCATTAAATACTACTAATTCTATAGATGATGATTCAGGATCAACATCTGAATGTTTAGAAAGCGCTATTTCAACTAATTTAGCTGATGTTTCTTCAGGCACTTGAGAAATATAAGTAATTGGATGATTAATTACTTCTACTAATCCAAGTAATAAGAATATTTGTATAAATAATGGTATTAATGAAGCAAATGCATTATATTTTTCTTTCTTATATAAATCAGCTTGTTCATCTGCTATCTTATCTTTATCACCAAAATACTTTATTTTAATCTTATTAATATCAGGTTGCATTTTTACCATCTTAATTGAATTCTTTTGAACCCATATAGAAATTGGTAATAATACAATCTTACTAAATAAAGTGAAAAGAATTATGGCGATGCCATAATTTGTGAAAATGTTATAACAAAATAACATTATATCTCCTAATATCTTAATCATATAATTCACCCCATTATATTATCTATTATATTCTTTTCCAGTTTTATACATTTTATCAGTTTCCCATGCTTTATCTTTAGTACCATATTCAACCATGTTGTTTCTTGTGTCTGAAGAATATAATATATATTTTCTTTCTCTATTTTTATCAATATCTTTTAATATTTCTTCACTCTTTTTATCATTTATTAAATCTTTATATATATTATCTAAATCAATATATGATACTGGAATATCTGATTTAGTATATTTATGTTTTTCATTAATTCCTTTAATAAGTAACATTGGATTTTGTCTTCCAATATGAGAATTACCATTAAAACCATGATCAGCCATAATCATAATAACTGAATTATCATATATTTTATTTTTCTTTAAATATTTTAAATAATTATTAACAATTGTTAAGCATCCATCTACTTCTGTATCATATGTAGCTTTTTCATTGTAATTTAATGTTTTATCAAATTCAAATGGAATATGAGCTCCATCTATATGATAAAATTTGAAGTTCTTTTGATCTGTTAACTCAATATCATTATTAACTGCTAAATCATTGAATTTACCATTTGATTCATAATAGAATTCTTCTCCATTTGTAGATAAACTTGCTAAACCAAAGTCCATAGTTTCGATTTTAGAATACTTCTTTAATCCATATGGTAAATATCTAAATAAAATATATTTTAATTCTTGTTTCATAAATTTCTTTTTACCAAGTGAAGATGTATCACTTGTTAAAACAAAATTATTTAATTCTAATGCTTGTTCATCTAAGAATGGAACATCTCTTGTATACATGTTAAGAGCATATCCTTTATCTTTTAATGTATTAAATAAATATGATTCTTTTAAACTCTTAGTAGTATAATCAGATAATTCTCTATCATTTTCAAATATTTTTCCTGATAATATTTGTGGTATTGATTCATGTGTAAAAGGATAATAAGACATTGTATCAGGATAATATGTGAAATCATTAAACATATTTTTGAATTCACTATTTGATGTTAAACTCTTTTCAAATGATCTTGAATCTATTGCATCTACTAATAATATAATAAAGTTTTTATCTGTAGAATATTTATTATATTCTTTAAATGTTGCTTGAGTATTTACTGTTTTATCTCCAAGTCCTTCAGATGTTGCAACAACACTCATTAATGAAACAGATAACATTGCAAATACTGCAAGTGATATATATCCAGCATATTTTAAGTAATTAGCTAATTTTACTTTTTTAGCAATTATAATTGTACCAATTATAACTACTAACCAAATAACTATAGAAATAATATTTTGAACAGTATATCCATTCCAATCAATAGGTGTTCCATCTAATACTGGTAACTTACCTACTAAATAATTACCTTGAATATATGTACAAATAAATCCTATAAATTCCATTACTGATAAAACTTTAAATACTTTTTTATTAATAAAATATACAATATTTATTAATATGATAAATCCAGCAATTGATAAGCTAAATAATAAAAATGATGGCATTAATAAGGTTTTTAAATCAAACCAAAAGTCACTTGTATTACTAGCAAACATATTAATTGGTTCGAATAAAAATAACATGAATGATAATACTAAACTAATTACATATGTTGCCCATGTATTTTTTAAATACTCTTTCATTTTAATTCATCTCCTATAGATGTTCTTTAATTGATTTTACTAATTTTATATTTTCTTCTTCTGTTCTTACAGCTAATCTAACATAGTCTTTTCCTAAGAATACTTTCTTAGTTTTTAAATCTTTAATAAAAATATTGTCATTTAATAAATCTATTGCTAATTGAGTAGAATCATGTCCATTTAATTTACACATTACAAAGTTTGCTTGTGAATCAAATACTTCTACTCCTTCAATTTGTCTTAAATCTTCAATTAATTTAGTTCTTACTTCATCAATCTTGTCACATGCAGCTGTATAATCTTTCTTATAAAGATTAGCTATTTGTAACCAATATTCTCCATATGAATTAATATTCCATACAGACATAAGATTTCTAATCTTGTTGATTAATTCAGTATTACTTGAAGCTAATACTCCTAATCTAACTCCTGGAATACCATATGATTTACTAATACTCTTAATAACAATTAAATTAGGATATTTTTCTAAGATTTCATTAGATATTAATGAATATCTAACATCTTTACTACTGAAATCAATAAAACTTTCATCAAATATAATAGTTTTATTTAATTCTTTTGCTTTATCTAATAATTTAATCATTGATTCTTTATCAATGAATGATCCTGTTGGATTATCTGGATTAACAATGCATATGATGTCATTATTAACAATTGCATTTGATAATGATTCCATATCATATTTATATCCAGATGCTTCCATATCTATTTTATTTAAATTACAGTTATCAAAACATCTAATATATTCATTAAATACTGTAGATGTTACAGCCATGTTTCCATTTAATACTCTGCCTAAGCAACTAATAACTTCTGCAGCACCATTACCAACACATAAATAATCTTCATATGTATCATTGAATAATCTACCAGCATTTATACATTCTGTTTTTTGTCCTGATGGATATTGAGTTATTAATTCTCTTGATTCATAATTGATTTTATCTAACATTCCTTTTGGTGGATAATATGGATTAACTAAATAACAATAATCTAATAATCCATCAAATCTCCAATAACCACCATATCTCTTTTGGAAGTTTTCTAATTTTTCTTTTCCAGTTGAGAATATACAATTAGTTATATCATAATCTTGTGCATCATCTATTTCATACCATTTTAAATCAGATACATCTAAAGCTTTTAATTTACTTCTTGATAAATGAGCTATTATCTTTAATACTAATTCATAATATTCATTTTCACCATATGCTTTAATATATGCATCTAAAAATGGCACAAATTGTTTTGCACTAAAGTCTTTACTAAATTTATAAATATTTACTGTTTTATAATATTGATCTATTTCATTGAAATTGAAATCTTTCTTTTCAATAAATTCAGTAATATTATTTTCTTCTCCAATTTTAATTACAGTTCCATCCATCCATTGAGTATATTTAGCAACAGATACTACATTTTCTTCCTTAGAATCAACTATTCTTTTTATTAAATCATAATCATATATTAAGTCAGATTCTAATAAGATTGTATCATCTTCTAATAATTCATCTTTAGCTAAATATAATGAATAAATATTATTTGTTTTATCATATATATCATTATCAATGAATTTTAAATTCATCTTTTTAACAATAGGATTTTCACATTCTTCTAATAAAAATCTTTTTAAATTATCTCCTTTATAACCTACAACGATGGTAAAATCGGTGATACCTGCTTGATATAAAGCTTCACATGCTCTTTCAATTAAAGTTTTATCTCCAATTTTTAACATACATTTTGTATTACCAGCAGTATATCTACCTAATCTTTTTCCCATTCCTGCAGCTAACATTAATGCTTTCATATTATAATAAACCTCCCTTAAACACCTTATATATTATACACCAATTATTATTACATTTTACCTTTTTTTCCATTTTTATAGTCAATATATCCTTTTATCATATTTTTCACTTTATTTAATTTATCTTTTTCAAATACTAAAACTCTTTTAAATTGTCCCTTTTGTATTCTTATTAATCTTTTACAATATTCAGGATACATATCTTTATACATATCGCATATATATAAATTATTTCTAATAATGTAATATCTACGCATTGCATTATGATTAGAACAATCATATACTTTACCAAATAATTTAGGAAATGTTCTATCACCTAAATGATGTTCCATGATCACTTTATTTAGTCTTAATACT
>JAEEGL014056817.1_pt1 | contig 11920 bp, 6 predicted proteins | sample 9134231 | NCBI WGS metagenome assembly JAEEGL01 (sample SAMN16246548, study PRJNA631951) | gut metagenome | biome: gut microbiome; feature: rumen; material: fiber-attached | host: Bos | place: Iran: Karaj | collected 2018-10 | reverse complement strand
TCCCTTATCATCATCGGCATCTGATCCATAAACCAGAGTCACAGTCCAGGGCGAAGTATAATTGGCATAGATGGTATCGCCTGCTGCAAGTCCTGTGATAGTAGGATCCTTAAGGATATAGGGATTATTGTCAGTTGAAACACGGGACTCAGCTGCACAGTCTTCACTCTTATACCAGCCCTCAAAAGCAAATCCTTCCTTCAAAGGAATCATATCCGGGTCATTCAGATACGTATCCCAACCGGGATCAAACCACCTGTCTTCATATGTCTCTTCTCCGTTGGGGAACAGGCCTCCGTTGGCATCCAGAATGATACCGCTTGTGGCGTCCGTCAATTCACTTTCATCCGCTTCCCCCGCATCGACCGCCATCTCCTGCCACTTTGCAAAAAGAACGGAGTTTTCCGTGATCGTAAATTCATCAGGATCCACCGTCTCAAGAAGCTCCGGGTCAGAACACCACCCCAGGAACTCAAAGCCTTCTTTTTCCGGCACTGCTCCTATATCAGCAAGGGATGTTCCCGGATTTATATTGAGGACCAGCATATCCTCGCCGTTTTCAAAGAGTCCGCCCTCAGCCATAAAGGTCACGGTCACGGCTTCAGGCTCGATCTCACAAGCTTCGGCTTCCGGCCCGTTCTCATCAGCTTCAGCTTCGGGCTCGATCTCACCGGCTTCAGATTCCGATTCGATGAAATCTTCATATGCCATAAAATCTTCAGTTTCTTCTGCCTCTTCCTCATTTTGGGCATAAAAATTCACATCCGAAGTGTCTATACCGGATGCATATGCCGGCACTACAGATGTGATCACCATGGTCAGGGAGAGAACTGCTCCAAGCAGTCTTCCAAGAGTCTTCTTTCTCATAAAAAGCTCCTTTCTCAACACTTATTCCCTTTCCCCGTATTCAGTTTTCATACCCCTCCCACAAGGCTATTTCTATTTTATGACAGCTTTTGTACCCATCTCAATGCATCATGTCTATGTGGTCGTTTTCGCTGTCTATTTGGTCACACCTTTTGAGAAGGAAAATCTACGCATACAAAAAGCTCCCTTATGATATTTTCCGGAAACCCGGACAGATTCACAAGGGAGCCAAGTGTCAGTTATTTTGTTCAAAGTCGCCAAATCTTATCTCTCTGCACGCATGGGGTTGTTCAAAAAGTCCTCATAGGCCAGCCTGATTCCGTCATCAAGCTCTGTGGTGTAGGTCCAGCCCAGGCTCTTTGCCTTGGATACATCAAGAAGCTTTCTGGGGGTTCCGTTGGGCTTTGAGGGATCCCAGCGAATCTCTCCCGTGTAGCCCACAACCTTTGCTACCTTCTCGGTAAGTTCCTTGATCGTCAGCTCTTTTCCCGTGCCCGCATTTACTGTCTCATTGCCGCTGTAGTTGTTCATAAGGAACACGCAGAGATTGGCAAGGTCATCCACATACAAAAACTCTCTCAGAGGGCTTCCGTCTCCCCAGCAGGTTACGAAGGGAAGATTCATCTGCTTGGCCTCGTGAAACCGCCTTATCAGTGCGGGAAGCACGTGGGAGTGAGTCGGATGATAGTTGTCGTTCGGCCCATAGAGGTTAGTGGGCATTACTGATATATAGTCGGTGCCGTACTGGCGATTCAGATACTCGCAGTACTTAAGGCCCGAGATCTTGGCAAGGGCATAGGCCTCATTGGTCTTCTCAAGCTCCGAAGTCAGAAGGCAGTCCTCCTTCATGGGCTGAGGCGCCATCCTTGGGTAGATGCAGGATGAACCAAGAAACTCCAGTTTCTTACAGCCGTTCTTCCAGGCTGAGTTGATGACGTTCATCTCAAGGATCATGTTCTCGTACATGAAGTCAGCAAGGGCCTCGGAGTTACCCATAATTCCGCCCACCTTGGCTGCAGCAAGGAATACATATTCAGGTCTCTCCTCAGCAAAGAAGTTCTCTACCTGATCCTGTCTGATAAGATCCAGCTCCTTGTGGGTCCTGGTGACGATGTTGTTATAACCCTGTTTCTGAAGTTCTCTTACGATTGCTGAGCCCACCATTCCTCTGTGGCCCGCTACATAAATCTTTGCTTTCTTTTCCATCATGATATTCTGCCTCGCTATTATTTGTCGATTCCCTTTTCAAGGAACTCTGCCAGGTTGAATTCTACGTGCTCGTTGGCTCTCTCCACGGCAACCTTCGCCATGTCGTGCTCTACCATGATCCTCACAAGATCCTCAAAAGATGTGCTCTGTGGATTCCAGTGGAGCTGCTCCTTTGCCTTGGTGGGATCGCCCCAGAGGTTTACTACGTCTGTAGGTCTGTAGAAATCAGGAGAAACCTCGATGAGCACCTTTCCGGTGGCCTTATCGTAGCCCTTCTCGTCAGCGCCTTCGCCCTTGAACTCCAGCTCAATTCCGGCATAATGGAAAGCCAGCTGCGCGAATTCTCTTACGGAGTGCTGAACGCCGGTGGCGATAACGAAGTCCTCAGGCTTGTCGTTCTGAAGGATCAGCCACATGCACTCAACATAGTCTTTTGCATAACCCCAGTCACGAAGGCTGGAGAGATTTCCCAGATAGAGCTTATCCTGCTTGCCCTGGGCAATTCTTGAAGCTGCCAGAGTGATCTTCCTTGTTACGAAGGTCTCTCCTCTTCTCTCAGACTCGTGGTTGAAAAGAATTCCCGAACAGCAGAACATATTGTAGGCTTCACGATACTCTTTTACGATCCAGTATCCATAGAGCTTGGCCACAGCATAGGGGCTGTAGGGATGGAAAGGAGTCTTCTCATTCTGAGGGACCTCCTCAACCTTTCCGTAAAGCTCGGAAGTTGATGCCTGATATATGCGGCAGGTCTGTGTGAGGCCGCAGAGGCGCACAGCTTCCAGTACCCTCAGTACTCCGGTGGCGTCCACGTCAGCGGTAAACTCAGGTGAATCAAAGGAAACCTGAACGTGGGACTGGGCAGCCAGATTGTATATCTCATCCGGTCGAACCTTGGACACAACTCCGAGGATGCTCATGGAGTCTCCCATATCTCCGTAGTGAAGGTGGAAGTTGGGTCTTCCCTCAAGGTGAGCGATCCTCTCTCTGTAATCCACTGAGCTTCTTCTGATCACTCCGTGTACGTCGTAACCCTTTTCCAGCAGGAATTCTGCGAGATAGGATCCGTCCTGACCTGTTATGCCGGTGATAAGTGCTTTCTTAGACATATAAATCTCCTTGAATTTTCGATTTAGTTCTTTTTGAAAAACCTATTCTATCATATTTTACAGATTCCGGCATAAAAACTCAATCATCACTTAGCGCACATCCCCTTTAATCAAATATCAGGACTATTCAATGATCACTGTGATCTTCTCATATTTAGTATATGTATACCTGTAACACGAATCAGCATACCAGTACTGCACATAACCGGTCATGGATTTAGTTCCCTCCGGAATTGGCTTGCCTGTATATCCAATAGCTATATCCGTTGGGGGACCATAACCGCTGGAAACTGAAGTAAGATAGAAATACCCGGATAATCCGCTTGGCTGTCCGTCCACAATACCGTCAAAAAATCCACCTGCAGGAGTGAGCACATAGACGTTGTCCTTAGTCTTAAACTTAAGCGTGACCTGACCACCTGTTTCCTCCAGTTCCGACATCCTGACCGTAACCTCTGGATCAATAGCCACCTTGGCCATAGGGGTGTCAACAATCTTAATGGATACTTTCAAAGGTTCTGTGATTGGCACATGATATCCGGGATACGGTTTCCATTCCCATACAGCAATGTAGAAACTGTAGGTACCTACAGGTATACCAGAAAGTCCATTATAAGTGGTTGTCAGTGTATTGTCTGTCATCGGACATGACGATAGTCTCAGTCTCTCGGCAATATAGTTTATAGGCACTCCGGTTGAGGTATCCCCATAGTTCTCCTCTGTCGGAGTAAAGCCGATCATATAGCTACTTCCATCAGTGCAGTCAACCCCCTCTACCTGATAGCTGACAGACTGAACTAAAGGACCTGCCGAGGTACCGACAAGCGAAATGATCTTACTTTCCGGCTTAACGGTTCCCTTGGGCTGTTGAAGCTTAAACTTATAAACTTTGGACTCTGTCTTTGTCTTGACTGTGATCACCACTTCACTGCCGGTGGGCTTTATCAGGACACCGGCGGTGTTAATATATCCCTTAAGACTCTTCTGCTTGGTAATATCAGTTACCTTGCCTCCGGTGACACTGATCTTGGGAATTGAACCAAAGATACCGTCGTGACTTGTCTTATACGTGGCGCTCACATCCAAAAGAGATATTCCCTCAAGGGTGGTCTCAAACCCGTCAAAAAGACCGATTTCGGTGCTGCTGCCATTTGAATATATGGCATTGCAATATGCTTCAATCGAATCACCGGTCTGCAGTTCATCGTTCTTTACTGTAAATTTCCTTGTAATGGACTGCCTGCTTCCGTCATTTTTGGTGATCTTTACAGTATAGGTACCTGCTTTGGTAACAGTAACATAGTTAAAGCCGGGCTCAATGTAAAAGCCTGTCTTAGGCGTTACGGATATGGTCATATCCGAAATATCCATCGGCTGATCGCTGCCGGCAGCATATACATTTATGTCTCTATGATAGTACTCTGAAGAATAATGCCCTTCCGGCTTCTTCTCCGTGCTGCCTATGATCACGTCCTCGTCTTCCAGTTCACCAACAGTCATTACTGCAGGCGCAGGACTTACATTATCAATTACGATCCAGTCTGTATAAGCATTTGCCGGAGATGCCCCGGCTGCCGCGGTTGCCCGGACTCTGAAAGTGTTATAATCATCATCAGGCGACAAAACATAGTTTTTATTGACCGTAACCGTGCCGTTCTTGATCGTAAGAGCATTAAGCAGTGTATCGTTGTCAGGCATAAGGGTTTCCACACTCCAATTGATCTTGGAGTTTGTCGGCTTAAAGGTTCCTGTAGAGTAGGTACTTTTGGCAGTTGCAGTAACCTTCATGCTCGCAGCCTTTTTATCAGCCTTGTAGAGGACATCTGAAGGAATCGAAAGCTTGATGTCGTTAAGATGCGGCTTAAGTGTCACCGTCATGGTTGCAGGTTCTGAATACGCCTTGATGGACATCGCAGGATAAACACAAAGGGTATACTTTCCGGGAGTCATACTGTAGTTTTCGCCATATATATAAACTTCATTGCCCTTAATGGTCAGATTATTGCTACCTGAAGCAGCTACGAGTACCCCCTTATCATTCTTCAGTTCTGCACGAATCCCGTAGTATGAAGTTTTTGCTGAGAACTTGGCCACAGCCAGAAGCGTCTTCTCTCCGCCAATGACAAAGGAGGTCGCCTTCCTGGTTATACTCAGCTTGTTCTCATAACAAGGATCCTTTGTACTCAGATTTTTGAAGACCTTTGATTTTCCTTTTGCAAATATGTTTTCCTCCGGGAGTTCGTCGCGCCCAAGCCCGGACGAATCCTTAAGCTGATATGTTGTCACGGCAATATTATATTTCTGGGCACTTCCGTCTATATTAGTATCCCGGGCAAGACAAAAATCTACAACTCCGTCTATATCCACCTGCGCCGGACCAAAGAAAAATCTCAGATTCTCACACATGTTTTCTGCAGGTGTTCCTACTGCGGAAGCCTCAACAACATAAAGAATGTTCTTACAGTCTTTTACGGCTTTGGAATTTGACATAGCAAAGGTCAATACCTTGTCACTTGCATAAGAGAACTTCATTTCAGGAGCAGCCAGGGATACAGCAGTAGGAACCACCGTGTATTTTGCAATAAGAGTGCCTACCAGATCATAGAGCTCGATATTGAACTCTTCCGTCGCAATACGGCAGATTGTCACGTTTTCATCATCCGTGAATTCCGCATAGGTCCTTACAAAGAGCTTTTTCGTCTCCGTGTCTATTCCATAGCTGTAGTTCGCGCCTTCGGGTATTTCACCGGTGGTAAGGAAATTTATATCTGCTCCCTTATTGAGAGTAATGGCATACGCCGCCTCAGTTCCGGCAGTCTGGCTGACCTTGCCGTTCTTGAATCCCTTGATGGAAACAGACGCAGCCTTCTGAGGAACAGTGAAGGTAACAGTTTTTTTGCCGAAATCACCCTCGACAGTAAGGGTCACTGTTGGATATCCCGCATAGGCAGCGGCAGGATATATGTCAACATCTCCGCTCTCAGCGTCTATCTTGGCAAACCCCGGAACCTCCTTCTTTCCTGATCTGGCTGTAACAGCTGTAACTGCATGCTTTGCACCAGTGGGGTCTCCTTCCCGTACCATCAGTGTATACGACTCATTTTCCGCAATATCAGAAGCTGTAACGGTCACACTGCCCTTATCCGCCACAGGGCTGATGGTCCACTCACCACTCTCCGGGCGGGCAATGAACATGGTTATCTGTCCCTGTGTCTCCATTGAGAGGAAGGTATCCTCAAAGACAGTAAGGGAAGCCTGACCATTTTTTACCACCAGCTGCTTGACGCCTGCAAATTCAGATTCTGCGCGGATTCCAAGGAGCTTGTATCCGGCCTCAAGCTCAGGCTTAATGACTACGCCGGCTCCGAAACCGGGAATTACTGCGTAAGAAAGCTCACGATCATCGTCGTATTGGACATCGCATAATCTGCCATTTATCGTAACGCAGAAATAGTTATCCAGCCCCTTTACAGGGTTAAAATAAAGCCTGGGAGCAGGCAGCTCTTCCACCCCGATCTTCAGGACCTTGTCCCTGAAGGCAAGAGCGCCGAGGTTCTTGAATTTGTAAGTCTTTCTGGTGTATGCAGGGTTGGATGTCACCTCATCGCAATCAAGTTCCCTTTCAGGTATAAATCCTTCCTCAGCATCCATACTCCCCAGAGTTGCAACCGGCTTAAACTCAAAATCAGTAGTGATGGCGAACTCAAAATCTGTTACGCCCTCACCAAAAGTATACTTGTTCTTATCATCAGGATCTGCTGTGGCATATTTCTTATCGATGGCAAATACTGCGCCAACTGCCTGATTATCCAGAGTAAAAGAGCTCTCTTCGTCTTCGGGGACTGCCTTGGACACAAGAACAGGCCTCACCGTGTGGTCTCCACGGATGTCATCAAGGCCAAAGAACGCAGCAGACTCTGCGGACTCCCCGTCACATATGTATGTAATGACAGTGGCTGCAGTGAACTCTCCGTCTATCTCGACTCCTGAAACCTCATACTGGTCATAGTATTCCTCTTTGATCATGTCCACAACAAAATACCGGCTTGTGCCATAATCGCAGGTGACAGAAAATTCACCGTCAGGACCGGGAGTACCTGACATTTCCTCCCCCAGGGACTCCGGGGTCTCCAGATTTCCTTCGCCGTCAACAACCGGAGGGTCATAGCTTATGTACTTAATCCTCGCAAGTGCGTCCGGATAATAAGTGATCTTTGCAGTCTTTTTGGATGTGACCATCCTGATGGTCACATTGTAGTAGAAGTCGTCTGCCTCTTTTAACGCCGTATCCGGCACCGTATAAGTGTAGACGCCTTCATCCACAGAAGCTTCCAGCGGCACAAAGTCCTTCTGCGGGTCCTGCAGAAGATAGTCGACGTCAACATCGTACAGTTCGGGATCTGTGCCCTCCTTGAGGTTAAACGAAACAGACAGCGGCTCCCCCGTCATTCTGTAGTAATCGCCACTTTTGGTTGCTCCTGAAAAGGTGATGTTCTCCAGAATCTCCTCAGCATCGTCTATTATCGGCGACATAATGGGATGCCAGATGACATCATGCTCAAAGCTGACTTTATTGTCACCCTCTGCAACAGTGATAGTATAAATTCCGTCATCATCAGGCCCAATCTCCTCGCCATTGAATCTCACAGCGGTAACCTTCCGGTTATCAGCAGGTTTAAACCCAATATAAACAGCTGTCCCTATGTCGATGGCTTCTGTGCTGCATTCGTCAGCCGCAACCTCTATCCAGTCATCTTCAGGCAGATCAGCGCTGACAGTGTTGTAGTATACTGTAAGAAAAGGCTCTCCGTCAGAACGGGTTATCCCTTCAAAAAAGACACTGGCCTTTTCGCTATCAAGAAGCTCATTGTCCTTATCTTCCACAGACTCAGCTTCTTCATCCGCTTTTGCTGCCTCTTCCTGAACCTCTTCAGACTCCAAAGGCTGCGCTTCTTCGCCTTCCGGCTCAGTAACTTCTCCATCCTCAGAAGCCTCCCCGACAGTAACTTCCTCTTGTGTCAGCTCTTCTGCCGGCACCTGAACATCAGCAGGTACGGCTTCTTCCGGCGGCACCTCAACCTGCGCCTCAGGTGCACTTTCAAAGGCATCTGCATCAGCAGCAGTGACATTCATAGGAATGTTCGTGACCAGCAGCGCTGCTGTTACCAGCCCTGCCAGCAATCGTTTTACGTTTGCGTGCATTTTACACATACTATCCCCCCGTTTCCAAATTTAAGAAGTTTATATTTCTTTTATTAATTTTATATTTTCTTTACATATTCAACAAGAAAAATATTGCAGTTTCCCGCTCAAATTCGCATATTTCTTCATACAAAAAAGCTCCCTTATGATTTCTGACGGAAACCCGTGCAGATTCATAAGAGAGCCAAACAGCTGTTATTTAACTTAATTCCCGGACGAAATGCTCATATATCCGGATTTAATCTCTTTTCCCATAAGCTCCACCTCTCCCGTAACATCGTGAGTGGCGGCAGGGAAGGGATAATAGCCAATCTGATCGCCGTCGGCAGGATAGTAATATGTATCAAGCCCCAGCGTGAACTGCGCGGTTTCATATCTGCCATAGTCCTGCTGTTTTACGAGATAGGTCGCATCAAATCTCGCGGCATCATCTATAATAATATAGCCTGTTTTGTATGACAGGAAGAAAACAACCAGGACTGCAACAACTCTGACGATAATATTCCTTATCCCCTTATTCATCCTGTTCATCAGAATTATGATCATCCTTCCAAGAACTACCGCTACCGTAAGCCACACATAGACAACGCCGTATCTTATAAGCGGTGCGGAAAAGAACCAGAACAGCAGGCACCCTGTCAGCGCCCCTCCGATAGTAAGAAAGTCTGCCGTATCCAGCATGCTCCTCTTTGTTATGTCAAAAACCTTGTCCGCCCGGCCCTGTTCTTTCTTTCCGGAAGCTGCAACTATGAAATAGACAAGATATGCAAAATACACCACCACAGAAACAATGGCCAGGATCAGCATTATCTTGTTTATCCCTCCAATGCTCTCAAACCAGTGGGGAACCCACTCTCCAAACGACACATCCTTATAATTCGCCACGTCGTTATATCCGCGGCCGAAAGTCTTTATCTCGATGGCATCGTACTGCGCAATCCCCTTGGGAATCTCCCACTTGAAATTAAACAGATCCAGGAAGGTCACAGGGTACAGAAGCCATCCCGATATCACCACATTTCTTATAAGGAACGGAAGGGCAATGAGAAAGCCCAGCGCCACCGCTATCCAGAAGGCATGCATTTTCTCTTTTGTCCTGCCTGAAAAGAGCTTTACAATGGGGATTATTGTCAAAAGAATCATCGGCGCAGCTGAGAGTTTTATGGTTATGGCAAACACTCCCAAAAGAGCCAAAAGTATGTAAGGCACATAAGAATGCTCATGTCTCACGTACATATCAAGAACACATATTATGATGTAGAAAACAATAGTTGAGAGAAAATAATCGGATGCAGGAGACACCATCTCATCATAGATATTAAAGAGATAATAAATGGCAGCCAGCCTTGCAAAATCAGATATCACAATATGTCCGCGCCTGAACAGACTTTTTATGTCGAGGCACTGCCAAGCAAGAAGCAGCGCAAAGAATCCGGACATAACGTGATAGGACTGTCCTCCCAGAAACCTGAAGCTATAAAGAGCAGATATAGGAAAAGCAGCGCTGTTATAGGCAAACCTCACATGGAGATTCCCAAGCCCCTTCACCACTCCGTATTCCTCTATCCATCTTATCGCCTGAGCATGATAAAGATCGGAATCATAATGCATAAACCCATGGGAAGTCCCATAAGCCATAATCAGAAACACAGCCAGATACAGTGTAAAATTCCTTCCACCCAGCAACGTCCGTATATGCTCCACAGCATCAACAAGAATCTCTTCCCGATAATACACCGCAACGAGCAGACACACGCATATCAGCCCAACATTAGCCCCCAGCGCCACCTTCGTAAACAAACTTAAAATCTGCGCATAAACAGTAACAATCACAACCCCTGCTACTATATAAGACTCCCTGAACTTAAAATCATAGTACTTCGTGCCTTTGCGCGCCTTAAAATTTGCCATAGACGGCCTGTTCACAAGCACCATCAGGAATCCATAGCCAATGAGATATGTAGTTATAATGACATACAGCCATATAAGAATAACTGTCAGCATACGCATTTACCACTTATTCTGCCAATGAAAAAATCGTCACAAATTACATACCACCACGCCTACGATTACTCCCAGCAGTGCTCCGAAGAACACCTGCATCGGGCTGTGGCCTACGAATTCCTTGAGTTTCTTTTCGGGCGGTATGTCTCTGGACAGCTCCGAGAGCAGCTCCATCATGTTGTTGATGGCCTTTGCCTGCTTCCCGGTCTCTCTGCGCACTCCCATAGCATCGTGCATTACGATCAGTGCCAGTATCGCCGCTATCGCAAACTCAAACGTGTCCGACCCGAAATAAAACGCCGTCGACGTCACCAGTGCCATTACCGTAGCTGAGTGGGAACTTGGCATTCCTCCGTCTCCCACCAGCCTCTCGGGATTAAAATCCTTGTTCATTATCACATAGATAACGGTCTTCAGCGCCTGTGCGATCAGCCATGCCCAAAACGCCGCCAGCAGTATCTTATTACTTAAAATTCCGTTTATAAAACTCATCAAAGAAGCTCCTTCAAATACTCCTCAATCGCCTGATGCCAGTCTGCAAACATGAAATCAGACGTAAGCTTAAACATGTAGTTCTCAAGAATGCTGTAAGCCGGTCTCGGTGCAGCCTGGGGATTCATAGCTCTGTACTCCTCAGTTGTGACATGATTTACCTTTGTCTTTTTGCCGGCAATCCTGAAGATTTCCTCGGTAAAGTCAGCCCAGTTCGTATCGCCCTCGCAGGTCCCATGGAAAGTTCCGTAGTTCTCGGTTCCAAGCAGGAAGTGGATGGCCTTTGCCAGCTCTTTTGTGCTGGTGGGTGTTCCCAGCTGATCCCTAACAACGTTCAGTTCATCGTGGTTCTCAGACAGAGACAGCATGGTCTTGACAAAATTCTTGCCGTCGCCGTAGAGCCAGGCAGTTCTTATGATAAAGAAGTCTCTGGAAAACTGCTTCACCATCTCTTCTCCCGCAAGTTTTGTCTTACCATAAACACTTACAGGTCCGGTCTTGTCAAATTCGATATAGGGCTTTGTGCCATTTCCCTCAAATACATAGTCAGTGGACACATGAATGAGTTTCGCCCCTGTCTCGGTGGCAGCAATAGCCAGGTTCCTTGGACCGATCGCATTTATCTTATAGGACAGGTCCACATCGCTCTCCTGCTTATCAACTGCAGTGTAAGCGGCACAGTTTATAATGGCTGAAGGCTTTACCTCTTTAGCCAGCTTTACTACTTCATCCACGTTTGTGATGTCCAGAGGAATGATCCCCTCGCCCTGGAACACGTCGGTGTTCACCAGTTCATACTGTTCTGCCGAAAGTTCTTTTCCAATCGCTCTTCCTAACTGTCCGTTACAGCCTGTCACAATAATCTTGCTCATATCATTCACCCCTTAAACTGTCTCTATGAAACACATAGCGGACGACATAAATGCCGTCCGCCATAATATCCATCATCAAATAAGATCAATCTGCGTACTCGACACCATTCACCTTGAACTTTGAGAAGGATTTGCCCTTGAGCTGAACTACAAAGATCATTGTCC
>JAEEGL013329627.1_pt1 | contig 11920 bp, 9 predicted proteins | sample 9134231 | NCBI WGS metagenome assembly JAEEGL01 (sample SAMN16246548, study PRJNA631951) | gut metagenome | biome: gut microbiome; feature: rumen; material: fiber-attached | host: Bos | place: Iran: Karaj | collected 2018-10 | reverse complement strand
TTCACCCATGATCATCGGCTGCGACAAGGATGCTTCATATCTCGCATCTGACGTACCCGCGATCCTCAAGTACACAAGAACCGTTTATTACATCGACGATCTCGAGATGGCTTGTCTCGAGGCAGGAAACGTTACCTTCTATAACCTCGACGGCGATGTCATCGAGAAGACTCCCACCGAGATCGACTGGGATGCCGAGTCAGCCGAGAAGGGCGGCTTCGAGCACTTCATGATGAAGGAAATCCACGAGCAGCCCAAGGCAGTATCTGACACACTGAGCTCTGTTATCGTACCTGACGGCGACAACTACAAGATCGACCTCTCTGCTACAAATCTCACAGATGACATCATCAAGAGCTTCAGCCAGATCTACATCGTTGCATGCGGCTCCGCTTATCACGTTGGCTGCTGCACACAGTACATCATGGAATCTCTCGCAGGCATTCCCGTAAGATGCGAACTCGCTTCAGAGTTCAGATACAGAACGATGCCCCTTAACAAGGATGCTCTCTGCGTCATCATCAGCCAGTCCGGCGAGACTGCGGATTCGCTCGCAGCATTAAGAGATGCAAAGGCCAACGGCATCAAGACACTCGCCATCGTTAACGTTATCGGTTCTTCAATCGCACGTGAAGCAGACTACGTTCTCTACACTCTTGCAGGTCCGGAGATCTCCGTTGCAACGACCAAGGCATACTCCGCACAGCTCGCCGTATGCTATGTTCTCGCCATCAAGTTCGCTCTCGCAAGAGGCGTTATCACGGATGAGACAGCCAAGGAACTCACTTCCGAAGTAATGTCTATCCCGGCAAAGATCAATAAGGTACTTGAAGACAAGGAGCGTCTCCAGTGGTTCGCCGCAAAGCTCGCTGCACAGAAGGATATTTTCTTCATCGGCCGCGGCATCGACTATGCGATCACACTCGAAGGCAGCCTCAAGATGAAGGAGATCTCCTACATCCACAGCGAAGCTTATGCTGCAGGAGAACTCAAGCACGGCACTATCAGCCTCATCGAGGAAGGCACATTCGTCATCGGCGTTCTCACACAGAGCAATCTCTACGAGAAGACACTCTCGAACCTCGTTGAGACAAAGGCCAGAGGCGCTTACCTCATGGCTCTCACCTCTTTCGGCAACTATGCGATCGAGGATTCGGCTGACTTCGTAGTATACGTTCCGAAGATCAATGAGCTCTTCGCGGCTTCACTCGCTGTCGTTCCGCTCCAGCTCCTGGGTTACTACGTATCCTGCGCAAGAGGTCTTGACGTTGACAAGCCGCGTAACCTCGCCAAGAGCGTTACTGTAGAGTAACCCTCGAAAACAATATTTAATACAATTATTACCTGCAACCCCGATACTGTCCCATTATCGGGGTTGTCAAGTCTTTAATCCCTTACCGCACGCGTTTATAATAAGAACATGAGTAAGCGTAAACCATACATTTTTATGACACAGGACAAGCTGATAGATCTCTGCAGATACGATATCGGCTGGGTCGATGCAATAGGCGGCAGCGATAAAGACGCCTATCCTTTAACAGGCTATGAGGTTCAGTGCGAGAACGAATATCCGATGCTCTTATCGGACCTTAAGACCGCGCTTACGAACTTCGATGAGAATGATATATCTTTTGAGGACTTCCTCTTCGACTGGTGGTATCCGATCACCACATATTTCTATGAGGATCTCTGTCTCGATGAGTTCTTCGGACCTGATCCCGACATGATCGAGACCTTCCCGCTCCCTCCTCTTGCAGATAATGATGAGGAGATGATCATTACACTCTTCGTCATGATCGCGAGGATCGCCGACGGCACCGACAACGGTGATATTCCTCACGGAACCGCATCCGAGGTGCTGAAGATACCTGATCTTCTCGCACTTATCGAGAACTACGAAGACAACAAGGATCTTCCTTTGGAAGAGCGCACATATACCAAGGATCAGATGCTCGCATTCCTCAATCACTGGGATAACAGCCTCCTCCTGTTCGATGCGCCCGAAGAGACGATACAGCTCTTCGTTAACTTTACGAATACTCTTTGTGAAGACCACGTCTTTGAGGCACTCAAGATCAAGGCTTTCGCATGCAACGGCGGCAACTCCGCATTCCCGTGCGACTATAAGGAATCGGCAAGACTTCTTACGATCCTTCTTAAGGAATTCGGCTTCGGCTATGCTGCCAACACATTAGGATTCATGTATTACGACGGCAAGATCGGCGGCAGGCCCGACTATGACAAGGCTTTTGCTTACTTTGCCATCGCATCCAATTACAATATTTCCGAGGCAAAACTCAAGTTTGCTGACATGCTCCTCCTGGGCAATGCCGGCAATCCTGACCCTCTCCTTGCATATAACATCTATCTGCAGGTATATCACGATGCCCGGATCAGATTCGAGGCAGGAGAATACACGTCAAATCTCCCCGAGAGCGCCATCAGGATCGCAAGAGCGCTGAAGATCTTCCCTGACCAGAAGGTAAAGAGATTAAAGCTCCTGCTCGAGGCCACATATTCAGCATTTGTCAGATTCCAGACGACAAAGCTCTATACGGATCTTGATTTCTCCAAGGAAGTTCAGGCCGAGATCGAGAGAACGGTCAACGAATTCACGAATAAGGATTTCGTAAAGATCAACACGGGCTGGCAGCAACTGGGCAGCGAGGAAGTCACTGATGTTTTTGATGACTTTACGGGTCCTCCGTTCGCAGCTTATTACACCGCCAATGTTAAGAAACTCAAGAGCGGCAAGCTCAAGTTTACAATGAAGCGCCACTCGATCTATCCGGATTCCAAGGCTCCGCTGTCACTCTCAGTCCAGCCTTGGCTGCTTACCGCAGGCCTTTGCGACAACCTGGTCTTCACGGTGTCCGGAGAGTGCGGCAACGATGCGACAGACTATCTTGCGAAGACCGGTGAGGCCATAACATTCGATAAACTGATCGTCAGAAACGACGAGAACAGGACTTTCTCCACGTTCTCGTTCTACAGAAACGGCTCCGTTGTGTTAGGTTTCACGGCAAATAAGATATTTTTCAACAAACCTTCAGGCAAAACTGCCACATAAGATCTTGTGTTTTATTCCCGCCAAGGGTATATAATTGCGTTGTTTGCAATTGGAATTACAAGTGGGGATAAATGTGAATCGTAAAGCAAACTCCTTTAAGATCAGATCTTTTGCTGTTCTGGCTGTTGCCATGGGCATGTTTTTGTGCGCCTGCGACCCTGCGTCCGCAGAGAGCACTGCGCTGCCTTCAGATACAACGCCTGTTTCAGAGACCACTCAGGATACTTCTGAAACCGCTCCTGAATCCGCGGCCTCCGATACTTCGGCAACGACAACAACTACAACAACGACGGAGACTACCGCGTCTGAGATAACGACTTTCGATCCTCAGGATATTGATCTTACTTCTGAAACGACGATCGATCCTGACAGGAATTTAGGATACGGTTCCTACGGGTTCATGATGGGCAACCTCGAATTCCACTCACAGACCGACGTATCCATGCTGATCGAGCAGGAAGACGCGACCATTTACGACTTCGGTGCGAGGACCTGCAACTGCAGCTGGATCGACGCTTACTATCTCGAAGACACATTTGACATGACCGCTTACGATCCGTCTTTCCGTTTCCTGAGTTTTTATAATGACGATACTTCTATTGTATTCTCGGGTTACAGGGAGATAGGCACATGGACGACTCCGAAGGGATCCGTACTGGAGCTCTATATTACTGAGATCACCATTATCTCCGACAATCTTGAGATCCATATCCTGCCGCAGAGACCGAGCGAGACTGACCTCTACAACGTATCGATCTGCGGAAGAGGATATTACGCATCAAAAGACCAGCTGCAGATGGCAGACTTCGTGCTGAGTTCACTTATGGAAGAACCGGGTGTTGACCCTCTGGAAGGCGTCGTAACAGGCGTAAATCACACTTATTATTTCTGATCCTTATACTCCTCAAGGAGTTTCTGATAAGACTCTATCGTTTTGGGCATGATGACGTCCCACGAGAAGTTGTCCTGAACATATTTCCTGGCATTAACGGACTTTGTCTCATACAATGACCTCTCGCCTACCGCGCGCTTGATGGCTTCAGCTACGCTGTCAGGATCGTTCTCGGCCATCCAGCCGCAGTCGTTATCCCTGATCTTCTCACCCAGATTGGTACCTCTGGTAATGAGGCACGGGATTCCGTAGCTTAAGGATTCGAGGATGCCGACAGGCATTCCCTCGTGACGTGAAGTCTGGACGAAAATGTCACAGTCGAGCAGACATTTCTCTTTTGCCTCGCCCACGATCTCGTGATGAAGGGTCACGACTTCGCCGACACCGAGATCCTTGATGAGATTCTCGACCTGGGCATATCTTCCGGCGTAATCCGGACCGTAAATATCGAGTGTAACATTGTTATCCTTCAATAAATCCAGGCATTTGCGGACTGCCTCGAGTAAAATGTCCAGTCCCTTAACATGGACATCAAGGCGTCCGATATAGAGCATTTTGACCCCATCCGAGGAGAAATTTTCCTTCTTTTTCTCAGGGATCGCCCTGCCGTTCGTGGCGATTATCTTCCTGCGGCCGAATGAAGTTGCATCGTATTCTTCCTGTGACAGGCACTGGAGAGCGATGGCCTTATCCATGAACCTGTTGAACAGCAGGATGTTGGCTGCGACCTTCTTGAGGCGCTTCTCGTGCTGGGATTCCTTACGGAGCTCGCCGTGTGGAATGATGATGTACGGAATGCCCTTCTTCTCGAGCATTTTTCCGGTGCGGAGATGCTCTTTGCGGTAGCACTCCTGGAAAACAACGAGGTCAGGCTTATTAAACGGAGCCGGCATCTTATCAATGTCAAACGTCTCCATATAAGGGATCTGGTTGATAGGAGCATCAACACGGCTGTCCCTGGCATTATAAAGCGCAACGCTGTGGCCGAGCTTTTCCTGCTCGATGAGATACTGCGGGATTATGTTGCACACGCCGCTGAACGGATCGAAGTTAATTGATGAGATATGGAGTATGATCATGATTTCTTCCCGTGTAACATCTTCTTGAATATCCAGCCGCGGAGCTTCTGAGGTACCAGCGCGACACAGAACTGGATGGTGATGACAGAAGCATAATCAAACCATGAGATATAACCTGTCTCATAGACCTTCTTAAACGCAGCCTTGTATTTCTTGAAATATGCCCAGCCGCCTCTTCTGTTGAACATATCCTTGCCGATCCTCGCATAGACGAGCGGCTCGCCGATGTTCTTGCACTTCACGCCGTTCTTCATCATGCGCACCCAGAGATATGTGTCTTCCATCAGAGGGCATGACTGGTAGTTTCCGGCATCGAGCACGGCCTTCTTTTTATACATGACGGTCATGTGATTGAATCCGTCGCGCTTTTTCTGGTATTTCTTGATCTCGGCATCCGTCAGCGGAACCGTTCTCTTTGCTACGATCGTGTCGGGAGTATCCTCGAACTCATCAATGTTGCTGCCGATGATGTCCAGATCAGGATCCTTCTCAAATTCCGCGAGCTGCTTCTCGAAGCGGTCTTCCCTGCAGATATCGTCGGTATCCATTCTCGCGATGAGGTCATATGTGCACTCCGGAACGCCGGACTGCAGTGCCATTCCGAGACCTCTGTTCTCAGCAAACGGGAGCCTTTTTATAAGGCCGGGATATTCTTTCTCATACTTATCCAGAACAGCGTATAACTCAGGTGTAAGCGGGCCGTCTTCAACGACCACCCACTCATCAGCCTTTACGGTCTGCCTCAGAAGACTCCGGAAACACTCCTCGACATAGTGAGGCTTTTCCTTTATGTAGAGCGACATCAATACGCTGAATTTCGTCATGGCTTCAGATAAAGTAAACTTCGCTGTGGATCATCTCTCTCTGATCTTCAGGGAGAGGTGTCATGTAATCACCGTAAATGCATGTCAGAGCCTTGTCCGCATTGCCGAATCCGTAGAACTCCGAATCCTCGAACTTATATTTCTTCAGAGGGAAAACGCAGTCCTCATCAATGTACATCTTCATGTCCAGCAGGAGATAAACGTTCTTATCGGGATCACCTGCGAACTTAGCGTGATCTGCTATGTCCTGGGCGAGCCTTTCGAGCCTTACCTTATACTCCTCTTCGGTAAAAAGGCCGACTCTCATACGTCTCTCGATATACTTGCGGTTCTCTTCATCGATGACATTCCATACCTCAGATTCAGGCAGCAGAGTGCATCTGTAGAGGTCGATGTGAAGTCCCTTATGCTGGTATGCATCGTCCTGGACATACTTGTTCCTGGATGTTACGGATCTTAGATCCTTAATGTGAGCCCAGCCGTGGAAATACTTGGGCTCGGACTTCTCATCCTCAAGGAACATGTCGTCGGGGAGTTCCGCTCTCAAATACTCAATGGCCTTATCGTATGTATCATCGAAGAGCCAGATGTCAAAATCATCGTCCCACGGAATGAATCCGCCGTCTCTTACCGCGCCGAGCAGCGTTCCGTATGCGATCGAATAAGGAATGTCATGTTTTTCGAGAATGGCGATGGCAGCCTTACCGATATGGTAAAGCCTCTCGTGTATCATTTCGGTCGTAGCAATTACCTTATCCATTATCTGCCTCCGTTAATACTTTTGATTATTCCGCAGATCTTATCAACGATCTCAAGATCGAGATCCGCATAAAGAGGAAGTGTCAGTACGCGGAGCGACACATCCAGCGCAACCGGTGTGTCGTTGGGATCGAACCTGTCCTTATAACAGTCGAAAGCGTTCGTTATCGGATAGAAATACTTTCTTGCGAGGATCCCGTTCTCTTCGAGCTTCGCGAAAACCTCGTCCCTGTCAGCGCCGAACACCTTCTTATCGAAGACAACCGGGAAGTATGCATAGTTAGGAACGACATCCTTCTGTTCAGGAATAAGATAGAGTCCGTCGATGCCGGACAGCTGTTCTTTGTATCTTGCAACTACTGCACTTCTCTTTTTGATCTCATCAGACAGATGTCTTAAGTTGCAGATGCCCATTGCGGCACAGAACTCGTTCATCTTGGCATTACCGCCGATATAGGCAACCTCTTCAGGTCCGTGGATACCGAAGTTCTTAAGATCCTTAAGTCTCTGCTCCATTGAATCTTCGTGGTAACATACGGCACCGCCCTCAATGGTGTTGAACACCTTAGTTGCGTGGAAACTGAACATTGCCGCATCACCGTACATCGCTACGCTCCTGCCCTTGTAGGTAACGTTAAACGCATGAGCCGCATCGTAGATGACCTTAAGGTTATGTGCATCCGCGATCTCTTTGATCCTCTCAACGTTACAGAGATTTCCGTATACGTGGACAGGAAGGATCGCAACAGTCTTATCTGTGATAAGTGATTCGATCTTGTCCGTATCGATAGTAAAATCAACGGGATTAACATCGCAGAACACCGGTGTGAATCCGCTTCTGATGATGGCATGTGTCGTTGATGCAAAAGTGAACGGAGTCGTGATGATCTCCCCGCCCTTTTTCATCTGCATGGCCTCAAGAATGTTCTCTAATGCCAGATGTCCGTTGCAGTAGAGCGCCACATGCTCAACGCCGAGGAGGTCTTCTAACTGCTTTTGGAATTCCTTGTGCTTGGCACCCATGTTGGTGAGCCAGTGTGAGTCCCAGAGGTCCTTTATCTCCTCAACATACTCTTCGATCTCCGGCATTGAAGATCTTGTTACCTGTATTTCCATTTTTACATTCTCCAATCTATCAGGCTCTCGATCATGTCGAGATCATAGACGGGTATCCCCAATTTATCCTGAATATTCTTGCGCTCAGCGAAAGAATCGTCGATGAAGACCGACTCTTTCTCCGTTATGTATTCACTCTTATCGCTCCCGTCTGATATATGAATGATATCAGAGAAGAGGTCTTTTGATATCCTGAACTTATCAAGTGAGTCGTAGATATCCTTTGCGTGCTTTGTCAGAAGCACCACCGGAATACCTTTGTTGAAGCACTGGTACAGGAAAGCAACCATCGTGATGTTGACCTTATCATCAAGATAGAGCGTATCATCAAAATCCATGTAGACCAGTTTATACTTAACACTCGTCTGATATCTGCTGATGAATGCGCGGTCCAGAAGGATGTCCTGTTTATTGTTGATGATATCGATATCATATCCCATCATGTCGAAGATCGTGAGCATCGGATAGTTGATGCCTAAGTTTCTCGTCGTTCCCATCGTTCCTGGGATCCTCGGGGATGCCTCCATCAGGCGGTATTCGCCCTGGCTGTTCCTCTTCAACTGGAAGAACCATGCGCCGGAAAACACGAGCTTCGAATTGATGATCTCAGCGATCTTCATGACACTGTCATCCATCGGGATGATCCTGCTCCTTACGGCAATTCCCGATCTGATCCTCTCACGTCTTCTGATGTTGGCGGATCTGAGCTTGCCGTGTCTGTCGGTAAAACAGTCCACCGTATATTCCTCGCCGGGAAGATATTCGCTGATAACGTAATCAACGCCGTCAGATAACATCATATCCAATTCTTCACGTGAATTAACCTTCTTTGCGCCTTCAGCGCCCTGGCCTACCGCGGGCTTAACGAATACCGGATAGTCCTTTATGTCATCAGGTGATGCGAATGTGCGCGGAATAAAATCCTCACCTGCGAAATAATCGTAGGTCTTTGTTTTCGAGCGGCAGATATCCACTGTCTTAAGAGGAGAAGTGATAACCTTGCAGTGGAGATTGTCCTGCTCCTGTGTGAGAGTCAGGCATGCGCTGTCGTGAGCCGGATAGATGAAATCGATGCCGTATTCGTCGATCACCTTATTGAGCGCATCAACGAGCGCAGGGTCGCCCGGGAAAGGCACCCCTTCTATGTATCTCTCAAAAAGAAATTCCGCGTGGCATGAGATGCTGCTGCATCCGTATAACTCCACGAACTTGGAAAACTTAAGAGCATTATGTATCTCAAACGCTATCTCTGTTCCGGCCGGGAACACGAGCACTTTCTGTCTTCTCATGTAGTCTTCTCCTTCTTACCAATAATACTCTTAATCAACTCCAAAAGATAATCGAAACTCTCCATCTTGAACAGCTTCGCGCCAAGAGTATATATTGCAACTCCGAGAGGGACCTGGATCGCAAAAGTAACGAACTGGTTCAGTCCGATCAGGCTTACCGAGTATACGATTCCGCCCATTACCCATGCGAGGATAATAGACGGCAGTATGTCCTTTAACTGCTCGAAATACCCGTAGTTAATGAGTTTCTTGTTAGGCCATGAGTTGATGACCTGGCAGACGATGTCGCTAACGAGCATTGATAACGTGATCGCGAAAACGCCGTGCCACATGGATATCAGGAGCAGTGCCATGCCGAGGATCTTCTTGATTATCTCGAGCTTTAAGAACATGTCGCTCCTGCCCAGAGCCTTAATGGCATTGAGGTTAGCGGTATGCAGCGGATAGAAGGTATAGCTGATGCATAAGATGATCATGTAAGGCACCAGAGGGAGCCAGTCATCGTTCAGCACTATCTTTACTATCGGTGTCGCGCAGCATGCCAGTCCCGCCATCATGGGAGCCATGAGAAAGATGCTGGTCTTCATTGCGCGTCTCGTCATGCTCTTAACGCGTTCCTTGTCATCCTGAACATCTGCCATGGCCGGGAACAGAACACTGTCTATTGAAGTATTGATGTTGGCAGTAATGAATCCCGGGAACTGGTTGGCCCTGTCGTAGAATGCGAGATCTTCCTCGGAATACTTCTTACCGATGATGAGTGATCTTAGCTGGTTATAGCATGTATCAAGGAGTGAAGATAACAGGAGTTTCCAGCCGTATCTGAACAGAACCTTGAGTCTCTTAAATGAGAAATACGGCTCAGGCTTCCATTTGACCGTTATCCACAATATGACCGTATCGATCGCGGTATTTGAAACCGACTGGACAACGAGAGCCCACATTCCGAATCCGCTGTATGCGAGCACGAGTCCTGCAACTGCGGCAAAGATCGTTCCGCCCAGAGTCGAGAAGAAGAATCTCTTGAACAGCATGTTCTTCGATACATAAGCTATCTGTACGTTCTTAACGCCTGAGATGACTATCGTAAGGCCGAGCACTCTGATGATCGGAGTCAGATCAGGATTATTGTAGAATGCCGCGAATATCGGCGACAAAAAGAACAGGACGCCGTACAGGATGATACAGAAAACGATGTTGAAATAGAAAACCGTCGAGAAATCCTTGTTGTCGGAATCCTTCTTCTGGATCAGGGCGTTTCCGAGACCACTGTCAACAAATACCTGAAGGATGGTGATTACTACGAGGACCAGAGCGATGGATCCGAAGAGTCCCGGATCCAATACCTTTGCTATGGCCAGAGATACGATAAGTTCAACGCCCTTGGCGCCTACGCGTTCGAACAGTCTCCAAATGAAACCGTTCATTACCTTACTGCCTGAATGGCCTTTACGGGTCTCTCCCATCCTGTTTACCTTTTAAAGATGATAAGCAGTCTGAGATGCACTTTGGACAGGAACAGTCTCCATAACTTTTTGCTTATCAGTCCGTGATATTTTTTGTTTGTGTCAATGTCAAGCTGCTTAAGGCCTGCCATAAGCTCTTTGACAAAGTTCAGGTTTGCTTTGCGGTTCTTGTTCGAGGTTACCGACCACGAACCCGGAACCGACACTCTGTATGCGGACATGTTATCGGGAAGATAGAGCATTCCGCCGTTAATGGCTCCGCTGATCTGATACGTATAGTCCAGAGGACATACGTCAACGAACTTTCTTCTGTCCGCGAGGATCTCCCTCCTGAAAAAGAGCGAATTTGTTGACACGAAGTCGCCGCCGCCATCGATAACTTTCTCGACGGGAATGACGGTTACTTCAGAGCCGTGGTCAACGGTGCCGTTTACCGATCCGTCTGACGCATTAACGAGGGTCGAAGCGTGTACACAGATGTCTATTTCAGGATGTGATTCCAGAGCATCGTACTGCTTCTGAAGCTTATCCGGATCGGTCCAGTAATCGTCGCCTTCGCACAAAGCGAGATATTTGCCTTTCGAGCGTCTGACCTGATAGACATCAGTGATCCAGACGTCCTTCGAATACTGGTTCTCCGTCTGATAGATCGGCTTGATAATATCCGGATATTTCTCTTCGAACTCACGGATTATATCTGCAGTGTTATCCGTTGAAGCATCATCGTGAACGAGGACTTCAAATTTGAAATCCGTCTTCTGCATAACAAAACCATTGAGCGCGTCCCTTATGTACCTGCCGTGGTTGAATGCGTTACAAATTACGCTGACTTCAACGTCATTACCCATCAGTTACTGAACTCCCGGTTACACGCATGAATTAAGATAATCCATGAAGTTCTCTTTGTTCTCAAGAGCCGTGGTTGTCGGTCTTCCGAGATCGTCTCTCGCGCCGATCGAGCACTTAACTTCGATAAGTGAGAGTTCGTTTCTTGATTTTGCTGCCTCGAGTTCCCTGTCGAGATCCTCGAAAGTATCAACGCATACTGCATTGGGGTATCCGCATGCCTTTGCGATCGCAACGACAGCGATGGAACCTGCAACTGTAGGCATGCCTCCGACTGTCTCGTGCGCGCTGTTATTGATCACGACATGAACGAGATTTGAAGGCTTGTTGGCGCCCAATACCGCCATGGAACCCATGTGCATGAGGACTGCGCCGTCACCGTCAACGCACCATACGCGTGTGCCGGGCTTGTTGATCGCAACACCGAGTGCAATGGATGATGAATGGCCCATTGAACCAACTGTAAGGAAATCGTACTTGTGAGACTGGCCGTTAGCGACTCTCGTCTCGAAGAGCTCTCTTGAAGCCTTACCTGTTGTTGATACGATCGGATCCTCACCTGATGCCTTAACGATATGC
>JAEEGL012885389.1_pt1 | contig 11920 bp, 8 predicted proteins | sample 9134231 | NCBI WGS metagenome assembly JAEEGL01 (sample SAMN16246548, study PRJNA631951) | gut metagenome | biome: gut microbiome; feature: rumen; material: fiber-attached | host: Bos | place: Iran: Karaj | collected 2018-10 | reverse complement strand
AATTTTGCCGTTGTCGGAAATGACGGACACACTTACGGCTATGGGCTTAGCATCTGGGCTATGATTGATACCGAGAGCCGTCAGCCTACCGATATCTTCTCGATAGACAATGGTGCCATCAACAACTGGATTGTTGCTGACAAGCCATGTCCTATTGACAAGGGTGGGCGCGTGAAGATGTCGGATAATGCCCAGTTGGTACGTACCATTGATACCTATTATAATGATGTCGATATCAACGGCCATATCAATAGTGTGAAGTATATCGAGCATATTCTCGACCTGTGGGACTTGGAATGGTATCGTACGCATCAGATCAAACGCTTCGAAATTGCCTATGTCGCTGAGGCACATGCTGGTGACCAACTCTCGTTCTATCGTGAGACAGACGAGAATCATGCGTTTTGTGTCCGTATCATCAGAACAGACGGCACAGAATGCTGCCGTAGCAAAATTCTGTTTATATAAGATACTGAAAAAATACAATACAAACTATAGTGATGGTAGTTTTGCGACAATTATTTCTAATGATTGCCCTATTCCCACTTTCTTTGGCAGCGCAGGAGGAAGTGGCAGATTTCACCTCAGACCTCTTCGGAGGACTCACCTCTACGACCGTTCTCCCCGTGGGGCGGCTACAATTGGAGACCTATTCCTTATACGAACATTACTCTGATGATGACACTGATGAAAAGTTATGGTGTGTCAACTCATCCATGCTGCGATATGGCCTTCACAAGCATCTCGAGTTGTGTGCCAAGGGAGCTTGGATGCGTTCTTGGCTAGATGATGATACCTTTTCCGGTTTCTCCGATTTGGCCGTCGGTTTCAAGGCCAGTTTCTTTGAAGGTTGGAAAGCGATACCCTCAGTCGCCCTACGAGGCTTTCTCTATTTTCCAGGTAGCGAGAATAGTGACTTTCTTTCCCATGATTTTGCCTATCAGCTGGACCTGATTTTCAGCAATCATCTCACATCATGGTGTGAGTTGGGATATATGGGTTCCGTGTTGTGGGACGAGAACCCCAGTCCTACATATTTCTGGGGTGCCAATCTTAATTTCAATCTATCTGACAAGGTGGCCTTGACGGTAGAAGAGCATAATTACTACTACGACTTTGAGTCGGAGGAGAAGTTTCAGCCATGGGGTTCACTGACACTGACCTATCATATTCATCCGCGTGTGGAGCTTGGCATAGCTACTGATATCAGTCTCAGACATTTCACTGATTCCCATAATTTGGCGTTGGGCGTGACCTGGCAATTGACAAAAAAGTGAAAATAAACTCTAATTTATTTTGTTTTTCACTCACTTATTGTTAACTTTGCAGGCAATAATTTTTTAGTGAACCCCTTGTCGCATCCTCGTGTAGGGTGGGAATGGACTGATAAGACGACGGCTCTCGTGCAGGGCTGGCATAGTTCAGAGGGAGATGTATAACTTTTAAATATTTGCAATTATGGCAGAAATGAATTTTGGTGGCGTTATTGAGACTGTAGTCACCAGCAAGGAGTTCTCTTTGGAGAAAGCACGTGAAGTATTGAAGGATGAGGTTATCGCCGTCATCGGTTATGGTGTGCAGGGCCCAGGACAGGCTTGTAACCTGCGCGACAATGGTTTCAACGTTATAGTTGGTCAGCGTCAGGGTAAGACCTACGACAAGGCTGTGGCCGACGGTTGGGTTCCCGGTGAGACACTGTTCTCTATCGAGGAGGCTGCCGAGAAGGGTACCATCCTCTGCATGCTTCTGAGTGATGCTGGTCAGATTCAGCAGTGGCCCACTATCAAGAAATATCTGAAGCCGGGTAAAACACTGTATTACTCTCACGGCTTTGCCATCAACTGGAGCGATCGCACGGGTGTCATCCCCCCGAAAGATGTCGACGTGATCATGGTGGCTCCAAAGGGTTCTGGTACCAGCCTCCGCACAATGTTCTGCGAGGGTCGTGGTCTGAACTGCTCATATGCTGTTTATCAGGATGCTACCGGCAAAGCCAAGGAGAAGACACTCGCCTTCGGTATCGGTATCGGTGCCGGCTATATGTTCGAGACGACCTTCCAGCGTGAGGCTACTTCAGACCTCACCGGTGAGCGCGGATCGTTGATGGGTGCCATCCAGGGTCTGCTGCTGGCACAGTATGAGGTGCTCCGTGAGCACGGACACTCTCCCTCGGAGGCTTTCAACGAGACCGTTGAGGAGCTGACACAGAGCCTTGGCCCGCTCTTTGGCGCGAAGGGTATGGACTGGATGTATGCCAACTGCTCGACCACCGCTCAGCGTGGTGCACTGGACTGGGCTCCCCGCTTCCACGATGCCATTAAGCCTGTGATGGAGTGGCTGTACTACTCGGTGCAGACGGGTAATGAGGCACAGATCACCATCGATGCCAATTCGAAGCCCGACTACCGTGCTGGTCTGGAGAAGGAACTCGAGGCTATGCGCAACCAGGAGATGTGGCGCGCTGGCGAGACCGTGCGTAAGCTTCGTCCAGAGAACCAAGACGTATAAGTTAACATAGATTGCGGGGGTGCGTAGCGTACCTCCGCAATTCATTTTAAACACAATATGGGAAAATTAGTAATCAATTCGTATGATGAATTTGCAGCGCATCTGGGACAGGAACTCGGTGTCTCTGACTGGCTGCTGATCGACCAAGACCGTATCAACCTCTTTGCCGATGCCACACTGGATCACCAGTGGATCCACGTCGATGTGGAAAGGGCTAAGGAAGAGAGTCAGTACCACAGTACCATTGCCCATGGCTACTTGACACTCTCTGTGCTGCCTTATCTGTGGGACCAGATCATTGAGGTAAACAATATCAAGATGCTCGTGAACTACGGTATGGATAAGATGCGTTTTGGACAGCCTGTGGTGACGGGCTCTCGTGTGAGGATGACCACGAAACTGCACAACATCCAGAACCTGCGTGGCATCTGTAAGGTTGAGATTGACTTCAAAATAGAGATTGAGGGACAGCGCAAGCCTGCTTTGGAGGGTATCGCTTCATTCCTATACTATTTTAATTGATATTTATGGGAGGATTCTTTGGAACCATATCTACAAAGTGTTGCGTCAACGACTTGTTCTACGGTACAGACTACAACTCTCACCTCGGAACCCGTCGTGCAGGACTGGTGACTTTCGACCAAGAGAAAGGCTTTAGCCGTAAAATCCACAATCTGGAACGTGACTATTTTCGCTCGAAGTTCGAAGATGAGCTCGATTCTTTTTCTGGCCATCAGGGTATAGGTGTCATTAGTGATACTGACCCACAACCTATTCTTGTGAACTCACACTTGGGGCGCTATGCGGTAGTGACTGTAGCGAAGATAAACAATCTGGAAGAAATTGCGCAAGAACTGCTGGATCGTAGAATGCATTTCAGCGAGTATTCCGCCAATACCATCAATCAGACGGAGCTGGTGGCATTGCTCATCAATATGGGACGCACTTTCGTTGAAGGTATCAATCTTGTTTATAAGAAGATAGAGGGTTCATGTTCGATGCTCATCCTTACTGAGAAGGGAATCATTGCCGCCCGCGACTTCTTAGGGCGAACACCAATCGTTGTTGGAAAGAAAGAGGGAGCTTATGCCGTTTCGAGTGAAACGACGAGTTTCCCGAATCTCGACTATCACCGTGTGAGAGACCTGGGACCTGGGGAGATTGTTTATCTGACACACGACACGATGGAAGTGCTACAAGAACCCTTCAAGCGAGAACAGATCTGCTCGTTCCTGTGGGTGTATTATGGTTTCCCTGCTTCAGACTATAATGGCATCAATGTAGAAGCCGTACGTGAAGCTAATGGTAAGAAGATGGGTGAGACTGATGAAACGGAGGTTGACAGTGTCTGCGGTGTGCCAGATTCAGGTGTTGGTATGGCATTGGGCTATTCTGAGGGCAAGGGAGTACCTTATAAACGGAGTGTGTTGAAGTACACTCCCACATGGCCTCGTTCATTCACACCGGGTAATCAGGAACGTCGGTCATTGGTTGCAAAGATGAAACTCATTCCAAACCCCTCACTGTTGAAGGGCCAGCGTGTGGTGTTCTGCGATGATTCTATCGTGCGTGGCACACAGCTAAAAGATAATGTGAAGACCTTCTTTGATTATGGAGCTAAGGAGGTACACTGCCGTATCTCCTGTCCACCGCTGGTATATGGCTGTCCTTTCATCGGCTTCACCACCTCGAAGAGTGATATGGAACTGATCACGCGACGTATCATTAAGGATTTTGAGGGCGACGACAAGAAGAACCTTGAGAAATATGCACAGACCGACTCCCCTGAGTACAAGCGAATGGTGGCGGAGATTGCCAAGCGTTTAGGACTGACGACGCTGAAGTTCGCTCGTCTGGAAGATCTCGTGGAGGCCATTGGTATGCCGAAATGTAAGCTCTGCACGCATTGTTTCGATGGTAGCAGCTATTGTCATGAACATGATGATGAAGATGAGCGACAGCTGAAGTTGGAGTTTTAGTTGATGGTTTACAGTCTACGGAGGAGGCCGTCTTCTTGGCGAATATATTCCTCTTGTAGCAAATAGTCAAGCGCGGCATCCAGTTCGTCTACGGGCAACTGGATGCCGCGTAACTCTGTAATGGGGTGGGGCTGCCCGTCGTCAAGCAGACGGAGAATTTGTTCCATCGCATGGTTATGTCTGGGCTCTGATACTAATCCCTCTTTGCTATGGCTCAAGCATACGTCGCACGACCCGCAGTCGTGAGTGTCAGTTTCACCAAAATAGCTGAGCAACTGTCGACTACGGCAGATATGGTCATTGGTGGCATACGTAATGACAGCATGGATTCGTTGACGGAACTGAGTCAGGCGCTCCTCATATACGGAAGGTGAGAATTGTATGAGTTCCTTATCCTCACGTCGTTGGGTGTAATGTATGTAAGGGGTCTTCTTTTGTGGGATAAAGTGCAGGATGTGGCGCTGGCTGAGTTCTTTCAACGTTTGGTACACCTGTTGTGGCTGCATGGCGCTTTGACTGGCCAGGAACCCCTCGTCAATATAATGGTAGTCGGTAAAGAGTCCGCCGTAATTACGTAATAATGCAGTGATGATTTTTTCTTCTTGAGAGGTATTGTTCTCTAATTTGTATAGTTCTCCCCGGCTGATGGTGAACTTCAGTCTTGCCTGGTTGTCCTGTTCTTCTGTATATTCGATATATCCGGCTCTGCTGAGAATTTTCAGAGCAGAGTCAACCTTGATGGGAAAGTGGTGAAAGGTGTGGCAGAATTGATCGATATTGAACTCAAAGGTGTGTCCATAGCCAGAGCCAATACCTATCTGGTAGTAGAAGGCCAGATGCTCATAGACCTGACGGATATAATCTTTGTCGGGAAAGGTGTCGGTAATTCGTTTCTCAAGTTTACGTTGGTCGGCACCATTATAGAGAAGTACGGCGTATGATCGTTTGCCGTCACGTCCGGCACGTCCGGCTTCCTGGAAGTAGGACTCAATACTGTCTGGACAGTCTATGTGAACAACAAGTCTGACATCGGGCTTGTCAATCCCCATACCAAATGCATTGGTGGCCACCATCACACGGATCCTGCTTTCCTGCCAGGCCTGTTGCCGTTCTTCCTTCACACTTGTGTCGAGTCCGGCATGATAGAATGTGGCGGAGATGCCTGCCTTTGTGAGCAGTTCGGCATATTCCTTCGTACGCTGACGGCTGCGGGCATAGACGATGGCGGTGCCAGGCATGCTGTTGAGGATATGGATGAGCTGTTCGCGCTTGTCGTTCGTCTGTCGCACGACGTAGACGAGGTTCTTGCGCTCGAAGCTCATGCGGAAGACGCTGAACTCCTTATTCGATAACTTATCGCAGATATCCTCTACCACCTGCGGTGTCGCAGTGGCGGTGAGCGCCAGGACAGGAACACCAGGCAAAAGCTTACGGATATTTGCGATCTCGAGATATGAAGGACGGAAGTCATAGCCCCATTGCGAGATACAATGTGCCTCATCGACTGTAATAAGGCTTACATGCATGTGGCGCAGCTTGTTCTGGAAGAGTTCTGAGCCCAGTCGCTCTGGGGAGACATAGAGCAGTTTCACGTCGCCGAAGATACAGTTCTCAAGTGTGATGATGATTTCCTCACGGGTAAGTCCAGAATAGATGGCTGCAGCCTTAATGCCCCGACGAAGCAGATTGTCGACCTGATCCTTCATCAGCGCGATGAGGGGTGTGATGACAATAGTGACACCTTTCATCGCAAGTGCCGGCACCTGGAAGGTGATCGACTTTCCTCCGCCCGTAGGCATCAAGCCAAGCGTGTCGTGCCCAGCACCTATTGACTCGATGATCTCCTGCTGAATGCCTCTGAAGTTATCATAGCCCCAGTACCGACGCAGGATCTCTCTATATTTCTCACTATCCACAGTCTGGCCTGGCGTCAATCTTCTGAGGGCTTGATGTCTTCAATCTGCAACTGCACTTCGCTGCGTTTATAAATATTGTCCTCGATGGTGTAGACAATATCGAATGATCGTTTCGACTTGATGTATTTGGCCGACTCGCTTTGTCCGAAGGCGATGCCGTTGAGTACATTACTTGACTTGGAATCCACCAGCTCCAGCTTGATATGTTCTTGTTGACGGCCCACCACTTTCGAAGTGCCGTAGTCATAGACGTTCCTTGTGCAGAAGATGGGTTTGGGATTGTCAGGACCGTGTGGCGCGAGCTTCTTCAGATCGTTATGCAGCTTCTTGGTCACGTCTTTGAAATCGATTTCGGCATTGATGTCGAGTGTAGCTTCTGTCTGTTCAGGAAGAATATGCTCGTCAACATACTTCTGGAATCGCCGTCTGAATTCCGGGATGTTCTCAATCTTCATGGAGAGACCGACGGCATAAGTATGTCCGCCGAAATTCTCCAGCAAGTCGCGACAGTTCTTAATAGCGTCATAGATATCGTATCCGGCAACACTCCGGGCAGAGCCTGTAGCCAAACCGTTGAATTTGGTGAGCACCACCGTCGGGCGATAATAGAACTCTGTCAGTCTTGATGCTACAATGCCAATGACACCCTTTTTCCAGTTTTCATCGTAAAGCACTATACTCGATGGATGATCCTGGTTCACCAGCTTTTCCACAATCTGATTGGCCTCCTCGGTCATCTGCTTGTCTACATCCTTACGTTGCTCATTATATTCGTTGATGAGATGAGCCTTGGTCAGGGCTTTGGCAAAATCACGTTCTACAAGCAGGTCTACGGCTTCCGTTCCGTTCTGCATTCGTCCTGAGGCATTGATACGGGGTCCGATCTTAAAGACGATGTCGCTCATGGTGATCTCCCGCCCTGTCAAACCGCAGATGTCCATAATAGCCTTCAGACCCATGGATGGGGTGGTGTTCAGTTGTTTCAGTCCGTGATAGGCCAGTATGCGGTTCTCGCCCATGATGGGTACGATGTCTGCAGCAATGCTGACGGCACAGAAGTCGAGCAGAGGGATGAGCTTTGAGAACGGGATGCCGTTGTTTTTGGCAAAAGCCTGCATGAACTTAAAGCCTACGCCACAACCGCAGAGGTGCTTGAAGGGGTAGGTGGAGTCTTCCCGTTTCGGATTGAGGATGGCAACGGCATCAGGCAACTCATCGTCTGGCACATGATGGTCGCAGATGATGAAGTCAATGCCCAATTGCTTGGCATAGGCAATCTCTTTGATGGCCTTGATGCCGCAGTCGAGGACAATAATCAATTTAATACCTTGTTCCGCCGCATAGTCCAATGCCTTGATACTGATACCATATCCCTCCTCATAACGGTCTGGGATGTAATATTCAATATTGGAATAGAACTGCTGTAGGAACTTGTACACCAAAGCTACCGCCGTACATCCGTCAACGTCGTAGTCGCCGTAGACCATAATGCGCTCTTTCCGCCCCATGGCGTCATTCAGTCTGTCTACTGCCACGTCCATGTCATTCATCAGGAACGGGTCTATCAGTTCGTTTAGCATCGGACGGAAGAATCGCTTGGCCGCACTCTCCGTCTTGATGCCCCGCTGAATGAGCAGGTCTGCGAGGATCGGACTCATGCCGATCTTCTCTCCCAGCTCCTTAGCCGCCGTCTTTTGTTCTGATGTAGGTGGTTCGTAATTCCATTTGAAATGCATTAATATATTTATTTTTTTATTCTTGTCGCTTTGGTAGCCAAACTGCTGTGCCAGACTCGAAAAGAGCCTATTACGGCAATTTAGCGCCCAAAGGTAAGCATAAAAAATGAAAAAAAGGCATAATCTGCGTAAAATTTAACAGATTATGCCCTTTTTAACAAATCAAAGGCTGTTTCTCAGATGCCCAGCTTCTTGCGGATTTCTGCCGGGATGGCGTTCTTGTTGATGAGGAAGTCCATCGTGTTGGCGGCGATGAAGGTCTTGGTCATATACCAGATGCCCTTGTAGTCGCCGCTCTCACCCCAGGAGTTCTGCACCATGTAATACTCTTTTCCGTTCTGGTCCTTGGCCACACCGAAAATGTGCATGCCGTGGTCGTCGGTCAGCTGCCAGTTGTCGAAACGCTCCTGACGCATCTCCTGTGTCGGTACGATCTCAGGAACGGTGCATCCCAGCGAGTCGATGATGTTGCGCTTCTTCTCGGCAGCCAGTTTCAGCCAGCGGGCCATGTCGCTGCCGGCGAGACTCTGTGCAGCCTTGCTGTCAACGGCGTAAGCCAGTCCCTTGCGGGTAAAGCCCTCTTCCGACACGTCGCCGCCCCAGGCTACGGTATAGCCGTTGTCGATGGCGTTGTCGATGATCTGCATCATCTCGTCCATCGGCACGTTATAGCTCAGCGGGAAGCGCCAGTTGTCCTGCACCTCCACGGCGAAGGCCGTGTAGAAGGGATGGTGGGTGTAGCTGGTGATGCTCACATAGTCGTTGAGGTTAATGCCGAGGCTTTCCATAAACTTCTTCGGGGTGTATTTCTTTCCCTCGTAGGTGAACTCCTCCGGACATTTGCCGAGATAGGCGTCGAGGATGCCCTGCAGTCCGACCTTCCACTGGTTGGAGATCTTCTTGGCATCGCTCTTGGCGACGGCGGCCACGTAAGGCTCGAGCAGTGAGAAGAACTCGTTGAAGTTGTTCAGGGAGTCACCATAGAGCGAGCCTGGGAAAGGCATGGCCTCCAGCGGACAGATACCGTGGTTCTTCAGCGTGGAGAGCACATCTTCGGCAGAGCCGCCCTGAGCGAACTGGCAGTCACCGTGGTAGCGTACCACCTGAATGGCGCGCTCCATATAGGTCTTGTTGGCTACGAAGGCCTCGCAGAGAGTGTAGCGCTTGCCTGTGGCTTTCAGGATCTCTGCCTCGAAGAACGAGAGGGTAGAGTAGTCCCAGCACGTACCCGAACGGTTCTGGTCCTTGATGGTGGTGATGGGGTTCTCCTTGATGATGGTGAATACAGGCTTGTTAGCGTCTTTGGCGGCTTCCTTCTTCTTGGCAGCCGATGCACTGAGGGCGATCATCGCCATGAGTGCGATAGTTAAAATCTTCTTCATTGTTTATTATTATTGTTTAATGTTAGATCCTTGGGATGATACGGGATGCGCTTCGAACCGAGGAAGCGGCACCCGTTCTTCGTGATCAGCAGGTCGTCCTCGATGCGGATACCGCCGAAGTCCTTGTAGGTCTCCAGCTTGTCGAAGTCGAGGAACTCCTTACAATGTCCGCTGGCCTTCCACTCGTCGATGAGGGCGGGGATGAAATAGATGCCGGGCTCGTCTGTGAGCACAAAGCCCTCCTGCAGCCGTCGGCCCATGCGTAGACAGTTGGTGCCAAACTGCTCCAGGTTCGGGCGTGTCTCCTCGTCGAAGCCCACGTAGATCTGTCCCAGTCCCTCCATGTCGTGCACGTCCATACCCATCATGTGTCCCAGTCCGTGAGGCAGGAACATGGCGTGGGCACCGGCCTTCACAGCCTCGTCCACATCGCCCTTCATCAGTCCGAGCTCCTTCAGCCGCTCCGTCATCCGACGGCACACGGCGAAGTGCACGTCCATATACTTCACGCCAGGCTTGGCCACCTCGAGCACGTAGTCGTGACACTCCTCCACAATCGAGTAGATCTCCAGCTGCCGCTGCGTGAACCGTCCGTTGACGGGCATCGTGCGGGTGTGGTCCGAGCAGTAGTCGTTGAGCTCGCATCCAGCATCGCAGAGCACCAGCCGTCCGTCCTCCAGCTCAGCGTCCGACGGATTGCCGTGCATGATTTCGCCGTGTTGTGAGAAGATAGTCGCAAAACTGTTGCCCTGGGCCAGCGAGCGGGCGATGCCGTCCACCTGTCCGGCCACGAACCTCTCCGTCACACCGGGCTTGATGAGCATCTGTGCCGTCGTGTGCATCACGTAGCCCACGTCGCAGGCCGCGTCGATATAGGCAATCTCCTCGGCACTCTTCGTGGCCCTCATCTTCACCACCGCCTGTATCAGCGGCAGCGAGGCTTTCTCCTTCTGCTGCGAGGGATGGATGCCCAGCAGGTCCATGATCTGTATCTTCGTGTCGAAGCGGTAGGGTGGGAGGAAGTGCTTATTGACCATGGCCCATGGACCATTGACCATTTTTGCCAAGTCGGCCATCGGGGCGGTCTTCGCGATGCCCACCTCTGCGGCGAGATCGGCCACAGAGGGCGTAAAGCCCATCCACACGATGTCCTCCACGTCAATGTCGTCGCCGAAGAGCCATTCCTCGTCGTTGTCGATATCGATCACTCCCACCAGACCGTCACGGTGCTGGCCGAAGTAATAGAGGAACGATGAGTCCTGCCGCATCGGCGCATACGCGTTGGCGGGATAGTTGGCGGGCGACTCGTTGTTGCCGAAGAGGACGATCACACCGTTGCCCACGAGTCTTTTCAACTCCTGCCGCCGCCTGATATAAGTGTCTTTGCTAAACATAACCAGTTTTAATTATACAATTTTGATGCAAAGATACACATTATTTTGGACATAATATCTATTTATACATTTTTTTAGACATAAGAACATAAGTACATAAATTTTTGCCAATCATGGCGCAGCCAATATGTTCTTATGTTCTTCTGTCTAAAAAAAAATATATGTTCTTCTGTCCTTCTGTCTTTAAAAAATATTTGTTCTTATGTTCTTCTGTCTGAAAAAAAATACCTACCTTTGCACCCGATTTGTAAAATATGTCTATATGGGAAAAGTAATATTGACCGGTGACCGCCCCACCGGAAAGCTCCACTTAGGGCACTATGTCGGCTCACTGCGCCGTCGTGTCGAATTACAGAATCAGGGTGACTACGACCGTATGTTCGTCTTCATGGCCGACGTGCAGGCCCTCACCGACAATGCCGACAACCCCGAGAAGATCCGTCAGAACATCATCGAGGTGGCACTCGACTACCTTGCAGCAGGACTTGATCCAGAGCGCTGCATACTGTTCATACAGAGTCAGATACCAGAACTCGCAGAGCTCACCACCTATCTGATGAACCTCGTCTCCGTCAGCCGCGTCCAGCGCAACCCGACGGTGAAGACCGAAGTCAAGATGCGTGGCTTCGAGGGTGAGAGCATCCCCCTCGGATTCTTCTGCTATCCTGTGTCGCAGGCTGCCGACATCACCCTCTTCAAGGCTACCACCGTCCCCGCCGGCGAGGATCAGGAGCCGATGCTCGAGGTCTGCCGCGAGCTCGTTCGCCGCTTCAATCAGATCTATGCCCCCGTACTCGTGGAGCCGAACATCCTGCTGCCCGAGAACCTCACCGCCCGTCGTCTGCCAGGCACCGACGGCAAGGAGAAGATGTCGAAGTCGCTCGGCAACTGCATCTACCTCTCCGATACCGCCGACGATGTGTGGCAGAAGGTGCGCTCCATGTACACCGACCCTGAGCACGTCAACCTCAACGATCCCGGCCATGTGGAGGGCAATGCCGTCTT
>JAEEGL012638609.1_pt1 | contig 11920 bp, 12 predicted proteins | sample 9134231 | NCBI WGS metagenome assembly JAEEGL01 (sample SAMN16246548, study PRJNA631951) | gut metagenome | biome: gut microbiome; feature: rumen; material: fiber-attached | host: Bos | place: Iran: Karaj | collected 2018-10 | reverse complement strand
TATCTCAACGGCTCGCTCGTCGCCGAACATACGGCCGCCGCCACAGGGCTTCCTGCCTTCGAGCTCTGGAATCATCCCGTCATCGCAGAGGTGACCAGCGCACTGAACTATGGCTATGCGGAGAATTTTCTCGCCGTCCAAATCTTCAACCGTGCCAAGATGGGCGGAATCTATGCCTCGGCTTATCTGGTTGCCTCGCCGCGCCCCCTTACGCCCGCCGAGGCATACAACGCCATCCCCACTGCCAACCCCTACGGCTGCAGTCCCGCATTCCAGCATTAATCACGGATATCATTCTGCCTGAGTAATTTTTGGGAAAGGCACGAAAGGTTTTCCTTTTCGTGGGCAATGCCTCTTTTTGGAAATTATATAGTTAACTTGCCTGTTTTCAGTAAATTTCTGGGACACACAGGACATGCGGGACAAGCGGGACAAGGTAATCGCAAACCACCGTCCCGTCCGTCCCGTGTGTCTCATCTGTCCCGTTTACCCATTAGGCAAGTTAAAGATATAGTTCCCATTTTTCATGTTCTTTTATAGGCTTGACAAGACATCAGACGCCACGACGACGGGCCGTTGTAGCGTCGGAGCCCTGCCGACGCCTCATGTCAATCGCCCCCCCCCGCGAGCATGGTGCCGAAAATTGCGAGAAAAAAACGCTTTTCCGGGCAGGACGCACGGCAAAAAACGCCAGTAAAATTATAGTAAGGCATTGGTTTTTTCAGGGAGTCCCGATTGACTAGAGAAGAGATATTACAACAAATCGCCACCAACCTGGGCGAGGCAGTGCAGCGTGGTCTGCATAGTGAAATAGGCCTTGGGGTGTTGCGTGAACTGGCAAATGACCTGGAGACGCCTGGCGTCGATGTCTTTCTGGCATCCATGCCTGGCACGCCGACACGGGTCCTGGATCTGCTGATGCAACGCAACAATCCGGAGGTCATCCGTCTGCTTGCCCAGAATCCCAACCTCCACGCCAAACTGGCCACCCATCCGGATGCCGCCGTGCGACGACTTGTCGCTGAAAACCGACGCCTTGTCCCCACCATCGCATTGCAACTGGCCAAGGACGAAGCGGTTGAAGTGCGTGTTGCGCTGGCGAAGAACCAGATGATTCCCACCAACATCCAGCGTATCCTCCTCCAGGACCCCGTGCCCTTCGTGCGGCTTGCATTGCTGGAAAATCGCCGACTGGATTCGGAGTTCATGGACGGGCTAAGCGATGACCTCAACCCCACTGTCCACGCCTGCACTCTGCTTGCTCCGCGGCTCTCCCCCTTGTGCATGAAGTCCTGGGCAGAATTTGACGAGGAGCTGGGACAGCTGGCACTGGCGCAACGTGCCGACCTGCCACCGCCGATTATCGCCAAGCTTTCCCAAAGCAAATACCCCCGCGTGAGGCTTGCGTTGCTACGCCACAACACCTTGCCAGAGAACCTTCTGGCAGATTATGTCATCTCGGAAGACACCGAGGTTCTGCGAATTCTGGCGAATCGCGAAACCCTCGCCGCCGACCTCCAGCTGGCACTTATCGAGAATCCCGCCCTTCCGCCGGATGCCAAGCTGCTCTTGGCGCAACGAACCGACCTGGCCGACCAAGCCGGTTTGCAACTGTGCGAGAACGGCACGCCGGAACTGCTCCAGCTGCTGGCCATCAATCTGACCCCTGAACTGCCCGCCACTCGCTTGCGTCTAACAGAAATTGGCGACTCGCTTCTTCTCAAATTGCTGCTGGCAAACCCCTTCGTTGCAACTCCGGAAATCCTCTCCTCGCTCATTGTCCACGCCACGGAAGATGTCCTGAGCCACCTCGTCTATCGGGGCATCACCTGTCCCGGGCTATCCCAAGAGGCACGGAATCGGCTGGCGTCCAACGCCTTGCCTAGTGTCCGCCAATATGCACAAACCCTTTCTTAATTCCGTATTGATCCAACCATCCAGGAGAAAAACATGGCTGTAAACAAGAAACCCCTGCCGAAACCACCATTGAGCATGGTGGAGATTGTGATGCGCGCCGACGCGGCGACCATCCAGGCCGCATTGGAGGCACGCCAGAAGGTGGATGCACTCTTGGCCGAACGCGCCGCCGCATACGAACGCATCGCCGCCCTTGAGCACCAGATTGACGATGTCGTCGGCGAACCCGGCGTCTTCATCTTCCCGCCGCCACCCGTAGCCGTTGCGCAATTCACTGCGGCGACCGAACTTCCGCCGCCCGCGCCGAAACCCGCCGCGCCTGTTGTGCCCAAACCCGTTGCGCCCGCCGCGAACGACTCCGAGCCGGAAACCGAGGCTCCTGCAAAGCCCGCACACCCGACTACTGACCTGCCATCTCGCAAGGGTTCAAAGAACTAATCTCAATGCGGGTTTCTCAGGAAATCCGAGTTATCGACCTGCTGGCACGCCGCGAAGCGGAATTTCTGCGGGTGAACGAGTGCGAGGAGCAAATCCGCGCACTGCTGGGAGGAAGCGACTTCCCCTTCCCCCCACCGCCTGTCGTGCTGCCGTCGGACGGACGGACGAATGCCAAGAAGGCATGGCGACCGCAGGGCCTGGTTGTGCCCAAGTCACCCGCCAAAAAGCCCGGCCGACGCGACGCCGCAGCAACGCCGCCTGTCCAACCCGACACTTCGTGCATCGTGCCACCGCTGCTGGCCCCCAACGAAAACGCTTACCTGGTTCATTATCAGGAAAAAGATAAGGAAGGGACGAGCTTCCTCGACACCCCGACACAGGTTCAGGCACTCCTGGAACTGGCCTGCGAATCCTTCCGGGTCACCAAAGTCGAGGCCGTTCAATTCCACTCGCTGGACGAATACCAGCCCACACGCACCATCTGGGAACCTCCTGCCCCACAAGAGTAGTAATATGTTCGTTCTTGGAATCGAAAGCAGTTGTGACGAGACCGCAGCGGCGGTCGTTCGGGACGGCCATGAGGTGCTTTCCAGCGTCATCAGCAGCCAGATCAAGCTCCACGCCGCGTATGGCGGAGTCATTCCGGAACTCGCTGCACGCGAACATCTCAAGAACCTTCAGCCAGTGGTCACCACCGCCTTGCGGGAAAGTGGACACACGATCGACGAACTTTCCGGCATCGCTGTCACCAGCCATCCGGGGCTCATTCCGGCTCTGCTGGTCGGCAACGCCTACGCCAAGGGCTTGGCCGCCACCAGCGGTCTTCCTATTGTTGGCATAAATCACTTTCAGGGACATATCTATGGTGCCTTTCTAGATCACCCGGATTACTTGGCTGACGAGGCCAACTACCCCATCCTTGGAGTCGTGGTCTCCGGCGGACACACGGCTTTGGTACTGATTGAACAGGACGGACATGCCAAGGTCTTGGGTACGACGCTGGACGATGCGGCCGGAGAAGCCCTCGACAAAGCCGCCAAAATCCTGAGCCTCGGCTACCCCGGCGGCCCCATCATCGACCGCCTAGCACGCGAGGGAGACCCACACCGTTACGACTTCCCCAAAGGTCTCGTGGGCGGCGGCGGCAAGCCCATCCCACCCGAACACCGCTACGATTTTAGCTTCTCCGGGGTAAAGACCTCGCTGCTCTATCAGGTCCAAGGACGCGAACTCTCCGAAAAAGATCTGCGCGACGTGGTTGCCAGCTACCAGGCAGCCGTGATGGACGTGCTGGTCACCAAGGCGATGGCCGCCGCACGAGACAACCAGGCACGACTCATCTGCCTATGCGGAGGAGTCGCCTGCAACAGCTACCTGCGCCAACACATGGAGGAAGCCTGCAAAAAGGTTGGCAAGCCACTGCTGCTCACGCCGCCCAAATACTGCACGGACAATGCCGCGATGATCGGCGGTCTCGGCTACCACTATTTCCGGCACGGCCTCACCGACAACCTGGATTTGCCTGTCGGTGCGCGCCTTCCCCCCGACCTCGGACTTTTCCCTTTCGCAAAGCATGCCTTTCTCGAATAATTCGTCCATCAATCGTTAGGAGGATCACCATGGCGAAGTTTCAAGATGAGCAGTTCAAGGAGAATCAGCGGAATGATGCCACCCTGGAGTGCGAGGCCTTCCGGGCACTGCTACTCGGTGTCTGTCAGAATCTTCAAAGCATCCTTCAAAAGGTGGACAGCTATGAGGAACTGCTCCTAGACGAATTGGAGTCCAAAGGTTGCGACACCACCTATCTCCTTCAGGAACAAAATGAACTCCGCAGCGCAGCCCGGCTGGCAAACAATGTCATGGAGACCATCCCCTTCGGCGGCGGCCCCAGGGTAAATCTCTCCACCCTGCTCACCGGTGTCCTGGACCGTTTTCGAAAGGCCCTGCCGGCAGAACAGCGCGTATTGGAGGATCTCGCCCCCGAACTATATGTGCATTGCAATGCGTTCGAACTCCAAGAGACGCTCTTGGACATGCTGGAGCGCTTTAGCGACCTCTCGGGTCTTCGCAGCAAGAATTGGCAGGTCCTGTCGCAATATGTCAAGCTTAGTCGCAATGAGCTTGGCATCCTGCAATTCTCCGGTGGACTGAACAATACCTCCGCCCCCACCGCCGCCGAGGCAGACTTCTGCGTAGTGTCCATCCTGCCGGAAGGCGTCACCCCGCCGGAATTGCGCAAACTCCACCCCTTCCGGGAATTGCTCGCCGACACTTCGGCAGGTGCAATCCCCTCGCTTGTCTGCGCCAAATGGCTCGGCGCCATCTGCAACAACGGCGCACGACTCTACTATGATGCAAAATGGCCCAACCAGAGCGCCATCCTCTATTTCCCCGTGGCTGCTGCACACAACAATGCGGACGACGAACTGGCCAACTACAGTGCGCAGAACGGTCCGGAACCGCAGACCATCTTGCTGGTGGATGACGAAGATATGATCTGGGACGTCATCTCCGACATGCTTCAGCAACTGGGCTACCGCATCATCTTGGCGGGTGACGGCAAGGAGGCCGTGGAGATCTACTCCGCCAACCCAGGACTGATCGATCTGGTCATCCTCGACATGCTGATGCCAAACATGGGCGGTCGCGAGACTTTCTTCCTGCTCAAGGAACTGGATCCCAATGTCAAGGTGCTGGCCTCCAGCGGATATGTCTCCCAAGAGGAAATTCAAGATGTCATGGATGCCGGTGCGGCTGGCTTCCTCCGCAAGCCCTACCGCCTCGCCGACCTGGCACGCAAAATCCACGAAATTCTTGCCAACTAAGGTATAGTTATACTCAGGTATGGAACCACCCGTGGCGGAAAACCTCCATGTCCAGGCGGCGTCTCGGACTTCTCCGGGGCGCCGCTATTGGCCGACGGTACGCGAGGCGTTCGTAGCTTCCCTGCCGGTCCTGATGGGTTATGTGACCATGGGCATCGCATTTGGCGTGCTGATTGTCACGCAAGTTCCTGGTTTCCACGCCGGCTGGACTTTCCTGATGAGCCTCTTCACGGTCTCCGGAAGCATGCAGTTCGCCTCCGTGGAAATGCTTCGAAATGCTCCGCAATATTCATTATTAAGCACTGCAATTCTAGCAGTTCTGATTAATATCCGATACACGGTCTATGGCTTGCCCTTCCTGCGTGTCTGGCGAAACTACCCATGGTGGCTACGCTGGGGACTCATCTTGGGACTGACGGACGAGACCTACGCCATCATCTGCGCCAGTCCGCGTCATGGCAAACTCCAGCGGTGCTTCGTAAGTTGCGTGGTCTTCTTCGACATCGCCTACTGGTGTGTCGGCACCGTCACTGGCACACTATTGGGAAACCACCTGCCCTTCTCTACCGAGGGCATCGAATTTGCAATGCTCGCACTCTTTGTCGTGATTCTCGTGGATTTGTGTCGAAAGCGCGAGAACTGGCGTCCCGCCATTGTCGGTGGAGCCGTGACCACAGTCGTCATCGCCATCGCCATGGCTTTCTTCCCTGGCACCGCCAACAAGACGCTCCTGATTGCAATGGCAATCATCATCGGCATCCTGCTGCGCCATGCCCCAAGCCGGTCAAAATCATAAAAAAATATGAATTATCTATCTAAACATCAAATAGTTATGATATTTATAATGTCCGCCGTTGTCATTGCACTGCGGGCACTGCCATTCCTCGTGTTCCGAGGTGGCCAGCAGAAGCTTCCTCCGCTACTGGACTACCTGGGCAAAGTCCTGACCGCCGCCGCCATCGCAATGCTCTGCGTCTATAGCCTCGCCAGCCTCTGCGATTTCAGCAACCCAGACTATGCACGGTTGCTTTACGCCCTGCCTGCGACGCTCGCAACCATATTCCTGCAACTGGCCGTGCGAAATCCGATGGTATCCATCTGCGGAGGAACCGCCTGCTATATGCTCTTGCTGCATTTTCTATAGCCCGACGGTCACCGGACTTCGCATGGTCTTCTGCCCTCACTTCTCCGGCAAGAGAATCACATCGTCCCAAAGGACACGTCCTTTCGTGGGTACATCGTGAACGGTAAGAAGCACCACCATCCCGTCCTCGCGGATCTCGATATTTCGGAAGACCGCGCGGTACCACTCGCCATTGGTAGGTCCGAGGGTATAGAGTTGCGCGTCGCAACCGCCAGGAATGAACCAGAAGTTCGCGCCGTCTGCGCCGTCCAAGGTCTTGACCGCACAGTATAATGCATATTTCTTGCTGGTATCCAACCCTTTCGGTGCACTCATAACCATCCGTGCCCACCCCTGCTCGACGACGGTGGATTCGCCGCATTTTTTGCCATGGTAGGCGTTGTCATCAAGAACCTTGAAGCGGTACTCGCCCCGGCGGGTGTCGCATCCGATGCCCTCCATGCCCGCCTCGAAGTCGCCGTTCGTAAGGAGATTCTCGGCCCGCATCTGGTCGGTGACAATGTCTTGAGTGCAGGGCATCCACTGCTCCAGAACTTCGTGGAGTTTCTTCAACTGGCTCTTTTCAAAGGCAATGCGTGCGGAGACACGCGGGTTATCCGCATGTGCGGCGGCCTGGTCGAGCAAATCGGCGGCCTGGTGGTCGATGGGGGCAATGTAATTGGAGATGGAGGTCATGTCCAGAAGATTCTCGCCGTGTTCGACCATGCGCTCTTCCGTCAGGAGATAATACTGCTCCATCGGCTCTGCCGCATTTCCAAACATCTTGGCACAGAACTCTTTGAGTAGTTTTTTCCAGTCCAAGTCAGGATTCCAGGCGAGCTTTCCGCGCAGATACTCCTGCAGGGGCGACGGGTGGATGCCCTCCGGACAGAGTCCCGCCAGGTTGAGATCGCGATAGAGCTTGATGTCCTCGGCGAAGACCTTCGCATAGGGATGCGGCCAACCGACAAAATGCGTCTTGAGCCACAGTTCGTAGATATAGACGCGTCCTGGATACGCCTTAGCCCACTTGGTCAACTGCTCGTAGTACGGGCGGTTCGACTCGTCGGTGAGTGGCCGTGCATAGTTGCGCCTATTATAGACGATGCCGAAGCAGAGATTCTCCGGCAGGGGGAAGTCGGGCAGTTCCGTATGTGCGCCGTAGCTCAGGCAGATCACTGTCACCGTGGGGTCGAATTGGCGTATCGCCTCGGCGGCCTCGGCGGCAAAGCGGAAGAACTGCTCGGAAACGGTCGCTCCGTAGGCCTTGCACGCATCGCACTCGCACCAGCCCTCGCCGTCATTGGCCTCCAAGGGGATCGTACGCATCTGCGGATTCTCCTTGAGATATTTGATGATATTGCCGATAAAGCACTTGCGGACTTCTGGATTCGAGATGCAGAGCTGATGGTGGATCAACGACGGATTATGGTCGAAATCGGGCGTCAGGCGCTCGCCCTTCACCAGCGGATTCCACTCCGGATGTTCCTGCAACTCTTTTGGCGGCACCCAGAAATGCCAGCTGTGAGAGATGTAGAAAGGCTCCACGCCGTATTTGCCCTGCATCCCCGTGTCGTACCAGCCAGGCGGATTCTGGAGACGGTAGTTCAGGCGATTCAGCCCCATCCAAGCGAAGAGCGCGGTATCCGACTGGTGGTGATGCACTGCGCGGATGCGGAAGAAGGGCTTGGAATGCTCCTCGCACTCCTCAACGGAAAGCGTTTGGCATTTAGGTATCTCCCGCCACAGTCGGTCCGGATGCGGCCAGAAGACGCCCAGTCGTTCCAGCAACGCATCCACGCCGTAGAGCGCCCCTGAAATGCCGTGCCCGTCAATGCGAATATGCGTCGGGGCGACGGTCAGGCGGTATTCCCCTTCGGTAGAAAAAGCGTAGTCCAGGAAGATCGGCTTGAGGTTCTTTAGGTCTCCGACGGCGGGCAACTGGTCGCCAGGCTTCCACTTGGCCAGGAAGCCATTGTCGTAGGCCGATGTCAGAATCGGCAGTTCCGCGCCCGTCATCTGAAGCACATAGTCGCGCAGTTGCATCGCCGCCGTGGCGGTATTGCGGTCGTTCCAGCGACCCACCACGATGGCAGCGGCGGGCACACCGTCCTCCACCAACACAAAGGGTTCGGCCAGCGCGGTTGCGCACACGAAGACAACCAAGGCGTAGAAAAGTCGATTCATGGTTGGAAATAAAATTGGTTGATTGCGTAGCGACGGTGCCTCGCCGTCGAAATTGCGTTGTGCTGGCGTCCCGCCAACACAAAGGGAAATTCACGGATTCAGAGAGGATGTTCTATAATGCCGGAAGAGGCAATAATATAATCTAGAGATTCTAGAGATTCTAGTTAAGTCTAGAAAAACCACGGGGCGCCGCCCTCCAGTGAAGTGCGGTGCCCCCTGGTCAGTCAATGGCTAAGAGTGATTACGGAAGATTTTTGAACAGTTTCGCCTCGCCATTTTCCCAATAGGTTGCCCATTGAAGGTTGCCCAGTTGGCCGCCAGTGGTGGTGGGATAGGCGAACAGTTTCGGCTCATCCACGCCATTGTTGAGCAGGTCGCTCTTCACCGTGCCGGGCATCTTCAGCTCCGAACAACGAGGTCGAAGGCGGGAGCCATTTCCTCTTGCTCGGCGTCGGAGATACCGACTTGTCTTGCATAGTTTTGCCAATACCGAACCACCAAGCATGCTTTTTTGATAATTTCTTCTGCTTCAGAGGATTTAATGCGGAAATACGGCGCTACCTCGCGTGCCAGATTGAAATCCAGCCGATTGTCCTCCATGGAGATATTCAAAGCAAGCCCCGTGCCTGTTGGATTCGGGTTCAAGTCATACGCAGGGGAAAGCCGCCAGCCGTCTTTATCCAGAAGGAAACCGTGATTTCGCAAATGATCGTCGGTATTGGCGACCGCAATGGAAAAGACCACCCGGCGCCACAATTCCCGCAAATCATCTTGCAGTGCAGAACCATATCGAGCAATCCACTCCGCCAGTTCCAGATAACTTGTGCCATCGGCGGTACTGGCGCCGTCGGCCTTGGCAAGCAAAGTCATGGCCGAGGCAAAATGCACTCTCTGTCCATCCCTGCGGTCGAAGCGCCTGGCAAAGAGGTCAAGACTGGAACATGTCTCGTTTAGTTAATGTGCGAAATCTTGTGATGAACCTTTCAGATTCCTGAGCAGGATGACGACGCCGAGATTGTCTCCGAACTTCTCCTGCCAGTACTTCTCCCACTCCGCCTTGTTGGCGAAGCGCTTCAGGATGATTCTGGCGATTTTGGCCACTCCGCGGTCGCTCCATCCGTAGGCGATTTTCTTGATCCTGCGCCCGAGTTCCCGCATGACGCGCTCGATCATCGACGACGCCTTCGGGGAGACCAGCCCCCATTTGAGCCATCTGCGGACATAGCCGAACATTCCCTTCTTGGCCCGTTCCAGGTAGTCGGCGGCCTTGCCGTAGCCCAGCATGGACAGTTCGGCGACGAGCATGTCGACCTGCGTCTCCGCCAGCCTTGTCCGCTCCAGGAGCGCCAGCCTGTCCTCCGCGGCGACCTTCTCGAAGTCGTCGTCGGGCAGCTCCAGCGCCATCACCCCGGCCAGGCGCATCTGGAACGACCGCGCCTCCTTCGCCCCTCCGCCGTCCTGGCGCATCGCATGGTAGAGGTCGCGTGTCACATGCCACTGGCATCTCTGCTGTTCCGAAGCGAAGCCGGCCAGCGCGGCCGAGAGGCCGAGTTCCCCGTCGCAGACCAGGATGCTGCCGTCCGCAAGGACGAGCCTCCCCTGTTTCCACAGGTCGTGGATCTCCTGCCAGGACTTTCCCGCCCAGCTGCCCATCGGGACCAGCCTGCCGCTTCGGGTCACGCCGACGACTGCCTTCAGGTCCCCCCGGACCGCCTTGCCGTCCTGCGGGGCGCCCTTGAAACCGGTGCCGTCGGCGAAGACCGTGATCGGCTCCTCCAGGACCTTGCGGGGAATGTCGATCTCGTCGCAGCCGGTGCGCAGGACCCATTCATGCGCAGTGCGGTAGGACGGCGTGGCCACGCCGGCTTCCGAGAGCATGGCGACCGTGCGGCGGTAGCTGGTCTCGCTCACGGCGTCGACGACCAGCTTCTCCAGTTCGTTTGTCCTGGTCTGGTACCGGCCCAGTCTGAGCAGACGCTGCAGCGGAACCAGCGTCTTCCCGCAGGCGCTGCACTTCACGCGACGGAAAGGCAGTTCCACCGCGCCCAGACTCGTGCGAATACGCCGGCTGAAGCTCCCGTTGAGCGTCCAGCGCCCGCCGCCGCAGGGGCAGCCCTCCCCGCGGCCCTTCAGCAGCCGGAGGACCAGAATCTCCTCGACAAGCATCAGGACGAGGCGCAAAATCTGGCAAAATGCCTTCGACTGGAACAGTTCCGACAACTTTATGACAAGAATGTCCAAAGAAAACTGCTGTTCCGACAGGCAGAACTCCAAATCCATGCTAACTTTACAACGGTGCATCTGCTTCTCCTCTGTTAGTTTTTGTCACTTACCCTAACATAAGAGACAGATGCACTATTTTAGCTCATTCAAGAGTTTTTCACAAAATTTCGCACATTACCCTCGTTTAAGACATCTTTCAGTTTTTTATTGTCACCTATAATTTCGACAATTGCCTGGCCAGAATTGATGTTAGTGATTGATATTTACTGAAAAAGGGTTATATTATTATTTGAGCATTTTCATTGAAGGAAAGAGAGGGCAAGACAAAATGACCGAAGAAATTAAAGCATTGGTTTTTTTCTTTGTCGTTGTTTTGGTGATTATCCTGGATGCCGTCATCCCGAAGCCAAAGGGAAAGGCAAAAAGCCGTATTTGGAAAGAGGTGAAAATGACGCCAGAGCAGGAAAAAGCGGCAGACGAAATGTATGAAACGGCCATGAGTGTGGCAAGGGGAAGAGGAGTCGCAAAGGATTAATCTCCTCCAAAGGAACGGCGCGAACCGCATTTGCTTCGCCTTCGGCGGCGGGTTTCAAACCCGCCGCCTTTTTTGTTTATACGCAGTCTATCGTCTCGCCGCACTCTGCGAACGATTCTGCTACTTCAGCCAGTCGGGCTTAGCAGTGAAGAATGGGCTGGCTGGGAAGCCGTTGGCATTTCCGAAGTTCAGCCGTTCATCGTAGGTGACGGCACCGTATGATGCCTTGACGGGTTCGGGAACTTCGGGAGAAGTCAGCACCACGGTGTCGCCGTCAATCGAAGCATCCGCCCAGACATATTTTCCGTCCTCGCCTGCGATGGCGAAGCACCCCAGCGGTCTGCCGTCCAACGATGCCAGACCTGCACCGACATTGTCGAAATGCAGAACCATTTGGTTTCCAACAACTTCACAGGATTTGTAAAGCGGTCCGGCGGAAACGCCTTGATATCCATAGCAGATTCGCTCGGCCTCTTTGACGAGGCGGAAGCCGACCTCTTCCTTGCGGTGCGGGTGGATGTCATACGCGTCGCCGTGGTCGATGGTGACTACCATGCCGGAGGTGGGGATGACATCCAGCAACAGCCGCTGCATGTCGCGGAAGCGGATCCAAGGATGGTTGCGGTTGGGATCGTTGGCTTTCCAGAAGTCCTCCGGTCCGCGATTGTCCGG
>JAEEGL012454107.1_pt1 | contig 11920 bp, 7 predicted proteins | sample 9134231 | NCBI WGS metagenome assembly JAEEGL01 (sample SAMN16246548, study PRJNA631951) | gut metagenome | biome: gut microbiome; feature: rumen; material: fiber-attached | host: Bos | place: Iran: Karaj | collected 2018-10 | reverse complement strand
CACGTGAGACGGTCGTGCCTTCAAGCTCAACGGGATCAAAGATCGCCACGGGATTGATGAGCCCTGTTCTTGAGGCACTCCATTCAACCTCACGCAGGGCGGTTTCTGCCTGCTCGTCGGCCCATTTGAACGCGATGCCGTCCCGGGGGAACTTTGAAGTCCGGCCGAGAGAGTTGCCGTAGGCAATATTGTCATACACAAGGACCAGTCCGTCCGAAGGGAAATCATTTGAGGATATCTTATCTGAAAAATGCTCTATAGCTGTACCTACATTTGCGGAATCGACCAGTTCGCGCTCAACAACGTCAAAGCCCAGAGATGCCAGAAAATCAAGCTGCTCGTGGCGGGTGGCAAAGGATGCGGCATCAACACCGGTCTGACCATGGCCGGCGGCAAAGGATGCGGCATCGTCATTCGCGGATATGAGAGCGAAAGCATACAGATACACACTTCTTTTTGCGGTTATGCTGCTGTCGAGCTGGCGTACCGAACCGCTGCACAGATTACGGGGGTTCTTGTATTTGGCATCGGTTTCGGGGATGGCGGCATTGATCCTTTCGAAATCGGAGTAACGGATCACGGCTTCGCCGCGAAGTACCAGACGGCCCCTGTATGAGATCTTCAGGGGCAGATTCTTAAATGTTCTTGCGTTGGCGGTAATGATCTCACCCACCTCGCCGTTGCCACGAGTTACAGCCTTGCTGAGTTCGCCGTTGTCATAGGTAAGAACAACCGTAAGACCATCCATTTTCCAGGACAGTACACCGCTGTGGTCACCAAGCCAGGCGGCAAGTTCTTCACGGGATTTTGTCTTGTTGAGTGAGAGCATCGGTGATTCATGACGCTCCTTTGGAAGCTCTGAGACAACCTCGTACCCGACCTTGTGAGTCGGGCTGCCGGCAAGGACTATGCCAGTTTCGTTTTCGAGCTGTAGCAGTTCATCATACAGGCGGTCATATTCAAAATTGCTCATGATCTCCCGGTCTTCCTGTTCGTATACACGCGCCGCCTCCGAGAGCAGAGCGGTAAGCTCGCCGATGCGGGCTTTCTTTTCCTGAGGTGTCATTGTCTTTATGCCTCTTTTCTGAGAATGATTAAGATTCAGGGATTAACGGAATGCTTCGCCTCACCCCAGCTGACTTTTAAGCTCCTCGAGCTCCTGCGGGGTTAAGTTGCGGTAAGTGCCGGTCTTAAGCCGTCCGAGCCTGATATTCATGATCCTGACGCGCTTTAAGGAACGCACACGGTAGTCAAGAGCCTCGCACATGCGGCGGATCTGGCGGTTCAAGCCCTGGGTGAGTATTATCGTAAATGTATCGCGTCCGGTCTGTTCGATCCTGCAGGGCAGGGTGACGGTGTCCAGGATAGGCACCCCTGCGGCCATTTTGGCGAGAAAATCCGGAGTGATATCCTTATTGACGCGTACCTGATATTCCTTTTCATGGTGGTTGCTCGATCTTAAGATCTTGTTGACTATATCCCCGTCATTGGTGAGCAGTATCAGACCTTCTGATTCCTTGTCAAGACGTCCTATCGGAAATATGCGCTTTTCGTATGAGATAAAGTCAATGATGTTGTCGGGATCGCGTCTGTCTGTTGTACAGACGATCCCGATGGGTTTGTTGAATGCGATCAGTACAAGATCATCGATCCGTCTCACCGGTTTGCCCTTGTAAGTTACTTTTGAAGCAGGATCGGTAACCCTGCTTCCGGTAACCGCCTTTACGCCGTCGATCTCAACAAGTCCGGCTTCGATGGCTTTATCGGCCTCGCGACGCGAGCATACTCCTGCATCGGCGAGATATTTGTTTATACGTATACCCTTGATCTCGCTGTCTTCGGGTGTATTTTCAAAAATCTGTTTCTTGGTTTTCATCTGTAACCTTTCTTTTGGTTCCGGCGATGGCTTAAATCACAAAAGCTCACAAATTGTCCGGACCGGCCGGTAATTTAAAATAAAAACATGGCTAACAGCAGTCCGCCAATTCCCAGTCCGAAGAAGAGACCGAGAGTGGTCGTCATGACCGCATATCTGTCAAATACTCTTTTAAAACGCTTTACAAGGAATACCGTACATTCCTTATCGGACCTGTAAAGCTTTTTGCGAAACACCCCTTCCTCAGGGAAAATACAGGGATATTCGACTGTCTCTTCAGAATCGCCGGTCTCGCTGATGCGGTAGTAGGCACATTTGTACCTTTCCGAATTATATGCCGGATCGATCCTTGCGAAGCGGGCTTTTTTCCTCTTCGAAAACAGCAGGAGAAACAATGCCGCTGTAAAAATGATGACCATCGATACGCAGATCGCGAGCATGATCACAGCCAGTCCGATGTAGATGTAGATTGGTTTTCCTATGACCATACAGAAGATGATGGCGATAACAAATAAAAATATCAGAAGATTCATATGCGATCAATGCCGGATCATTATTGGCCGGCTGTCCAGTCATTTCCGAAAGCTATCTGGGCGAAATTGTAAAATCCGAGGTACCATATGTTAAAATCATGTCCGCCTGACTTTTCCTGCCACAGGAAGTTCTCGCCGTCAACGAAGAGCTCGCTGATGTCGGGAAGCTTTTTGGCGGCAGCCGAAGCGCTCGCATAGGCGATCTTGTCCTGAAGTCCGCAGATATTGTAGAAGAAATCGACGGTATATTCGGATTTTGCGACTTCAGAAGCAACCCTTGAAGCCGCATAGGAGGTCGGAGCCGCGGAGAATGCGCCGAACCAGCTGAACAGATCGAGGCATTCGCACATTCCGATGTTGATCGTCTGCATGCCGCCCATTGAAAGACCTGCCATGGCACGGTGTGTACGGGTGGCTGACATATCATAGCCGTTCTCGTCGTATTCGGCATAGGTCGAATAGTGGCTCTCTATATAGGGGATAAGGTCGTTTCTCAGCTCATAGCCGAATTTATAGAACAGATCGTTGCCGGTCACGCCGGAGAGCGCAAGCGCCTTGTCATTGGCTGTAACAACGATGAACGGTTCTATGTCGCCGTCTTTGACCAGATTGTCCATTATTTTCTTGACGCGGGAGGCATTGCCTGTACCGAGTCCCCATTCGGTCTCGCTGCCGCCGATGCCGTGGCAGAGATACATTACGTTGTACTGCTTTGTTTCGTCGTATCCGTAGGGAAGATAAACAAATGCCTTCTTTTCGACGTCAGGTCCGTCGCCGAGCCAGTCATGCGCCATATAGGTTATGGCTTCGATCGTACCGGCTTCATCGTATACTCCGTTGTTATATTTGGAAGGAAGCAGGAGTGAAACGGTTGCGCCTGTCGGAACCGGTGTCGGTGTAGGCTCAGGCGTGGCGGTAGGCTCGGGTGTTGCGGTGGGTTCGGGTGTTGCAGTGGGTTCGGAAGCGGTTTCCGAAGCGGCAGCGTCTTTCTGTCCGTCGGTTTGTCCGTTTTGGGTTCCTTCTGCTGATGAACCTCCGGCGGTATCCCCGCTGCCTGCGGAACAGGCGCAAAGAGTAAGAAACATTGTAATGACCAGTAATATTGACAGTATTTTTTTCATTTTGAATCACAGACTCCTTATATTTTTTCCGGATCGTTACCGGGTAATTTTTTTTCTGTCGGAAAAGTATAGCACATTTATCGGTCACAGTCAAAATAAAGCAGGAACCCGCGCAGGCCTTTATCTGTAAGCCAAACGGTCATAAATGTCAATAATCAGTAAAATAATATCTGTATATGGTTAGATAGCGCATAAATCGCGGGGGTATGATATAGAAAAGTACTGTATCCGAGGTTTTTTTTTACGAAAGGACGGGGAAACATAAAATGGGACCTATAGCACCTAAAGATCCGGTTAAAAAGCGGGATTTCTTCTATATCATGTACGAAAAACAGATTTCTGCGGCTCCCGCACCCGACGGACGCGGAGTATGTTTTATTTATGAGGATGGCGGAAGGATGCTCTCCGCAGCGAAGATAGTCGGCGGAATGACCGATGAGAATGAGATCGCGATGCTGAAGAATACGGCCGATTTCAGAAAGCTCGTTTTCGGTATCGGTGTTTCTGTAATGTGTACCGATGTAAAGAGCTGCGACTTTTGTTTTCAGATGTACGGGAAAAGCGACCCTTACGGTAGCGGGACCACGATCAGACAGACTGTTTCAACGGACGGAGCCGAATATCTGATACCTCTGAGTGAAGTCAGCTGGTCAGACGATGACAATGTTCCCGGACAGATCCGTTTCGAATTTGAAAAAAGCGGAATGCTTGCAAGCGTTAATGTCAGGTTCTACCTGAATGACGGATATACCGCACCGAATCTTGAGGAGAAGGATTCGGTGGACTTAAACTGCGAAACGTATTTTAAGATGCTCGAGGCATCGGTGGTTTCGAAGGGGAATCCCGCAAGGCTCAGAAAAGCTGTCGGGAAGGCGAAGGCAGGCGAGCCTGTGACGCTTGCTTTTATCGGCGGTTCGATCACACAGGGAGCAGGCGCTACGCCGATCAACACGATGTGCTACACTCGTAAGATGTTCGAAGCATTTACGAAAAAATATAACTGCGCCGGCAACGCAAAATATATCAAGGCAGGTGTCGGAGGAACCCCTTCCGAGCTTGGAATGTTAAGATACAGAAGGGACGTTCTTCAGAATGATACCGCAGTTCCCGACATCGTGGTGATCGAATTTGCGGTAAATGACGCCGGAGACGAGACAGAGGGCGAATGCTACGAGGCATTGATCCGCAAGGCAATGAACGGTCCGGGACATCCCGCGGTACTGCTGATCTTCTCGGTATTTGCCGATGATTATAATCTTGAGGATCGCTGCATACCTATCGGAGCGCATTACCATCTTCCGATGACCAGCCTTAAAAGGTGCGTAACACCTCAGTTTTACAAGACTCCCGAAGAGGGAAGGATCATCTCGAAAGCCAGATATTTCTATGATGTGTTCCATCCGACCAATCTCGGACATCAGGTCATGTCCGACTGCCTTATGAAGCTGGTCGAGGAATGCTTAAAGCAGGATGACGGCGCGTTAACGGCGGATGTTACACTCAGCAGGGGAGAGGCATTCAAGAGGGCGGATTTTGAAAATGTAGAACTGCTCGACCGTAATTCATGGAGGAGCAAGAGCTTTGATGATCTGAAGGCGGAAGCGGAACGTCTTGGAAGCGGGATAGCCGGACAGATAAAGGCACAGCTTGAAACAGACGGCAACGATACATCGGGATCGGGAGGCGAGTTCCCCATAAAAAGCGCAGATTACGGCAGCTTTACAGGAACCGACAAGGCACTGCAGGCCTGCGAGTATAATATGGATCCTTTCGTTACTCCGATATTTACGGAAAACTGGGTACACAAGGCAGGCAGCAACGAGCCGTTTACGATGGATGTAAAATGCAGCAGACTACTGATCATCACCAAGGATTCATCGGATGTAAATGACGGCAGGGCAGATATTTTCGTTGACGATAAGCTTGTCAAGACAGTGAATCCCAGGGATATAGGATGGGCACACTGCAATCCGCAGATCATCTTCAGGGGTGACTCAAGCGATGTACATAAGGTGAGAGTTCAGATGCACGAAGGCGACGAGGATAAGACCTTTACGATCCTCGGATTCGGTATCGTTGAATGATATCATTATTTCCTCTCAGGAGGAAAAGGCCGGTTTTTAGAGGCCGGCCGGTGAGATGTGTATAACAATACTTAAAAAAGAGGAGAAAACAATGATCAGGAAAGAATATACTGAAGAATACAGAAAAAGAGCCAAAGAGCTGATCTCAAAAATGACCCTGGAAGAGAAGGTTTATCAGCTGCGCCATCCTGCGCCCGCAATACCGAGACTCGGGATCAAGGCATACAATTACTGGAACGAGGCTATACATGGTGTAGCCAGAAGCGGTGTAGCGACCGTATTTCCCCAGGCGATAGGTATGGCTGCAAGCTTTGACGACGAACTGATCGGCAGGGTCGCAGACAGGATCTCGACCGAGGGACGCGGCAAATTTGCCGCGCAGGACGAATTCGATGACCGCGATATTTACAAGGGACTTACGTTCTGGGCTCCGAACATCAATATTTTCAGGGATCCCCGCTGGGGACGCGGCCATGAGACTTACGGAGAGGATCCGTATCTGACTTCAAGGCTCGGTGTAAGCTTTGTAAAGGGAATTCAGGGCAATAACGACAAGTACCTGAAGGCAGCCGCATGCGCGAAGCATTTTGCCGTACATTCGGGACCTGAGGCGATCAGACACTCATTTGACGCAAAGGCTACCAAGCAGGACATGAGGGAGACTTATCTTCCTGCGTTCAAAGCACTGGTAGAGGAAGCCGGTGTTGAGGCTGTCATGGGAGCATACAACCGCACCAACGGCGAGCCCTGCTGCGGCAGCAAGACACTGCTCATCGATATACTTCGCAAGGAATGGGGTTTTGACGGCCACGTAACATCGGACTGCTGGGCTATCAAGGATTTCAATGAGGGTCATCATGTGACCAATACTCCCGCTGAGTCTGTTGCAATGGCGGTTAACAATGGCTGTGACTTGAACTGCGGCGATCTGTTCGCATATCTGCTCCAGGCTGTTGAAGAAGGTCTTGTAACCGAGGAGAAGATCGATCATGCTCTTGAAAACGTTCTTACGACGCGCTTCAAGCTCGGCCTGTTCGACGATAAGAGCGGCAACCCTTATGCAGGCATTTCCTATAAGGATGTTGATACGGATGAAGCAAGGGAACTTAATCTTGAGATCGCTTCATCGATAGTGACGATGCTTAAAAATGACGGTGTTCTGCCTCTTTGCATCTCGGGCAACACATGCACCACAGGCAAAGGACAGGATATAAGGACCATCGGTGTGATCGGACCCAATGCCGATTCCAGAAACGCCCTTGTCGGCAATTACCAGGGAACTTCGTCGGAATATGTGACGGTGCTCGAAGGCATCCGCGAGGAAGCCAAAGCCGCAGGATTACGTATATTTGCATCCGAAGGCTGCCATCTGTACAAGAGTAAGACCGAAGGCCTTGCGCTTGACGGAGACAGGATTTCCGAAGTAAAAGCCGTTTGTGCGAACAGCGATATCGTAGTTGCTGTCATGGGCCTTGACGCAACACTTGAAGGCGAAGAGGGCGATACAGGCAATGAGTACGGCAGCGGCGACAAGCCCAATCTGAAATTCCCCGGCCTTCAGCAGGAGGTTATGGACGTTATTGCTGCAAGCGGCAAACCCTATATTCTTGTTGTTCTTTCGGGAAGTGCCCTTGCACTTGACAGACAAGCCGATACGGCAAATGCGATCCTTCAGGGCTGGTATCCGGGAGCACAGGGAGGAAGAGCCATCGCACGCATACTGTTCGGCAAAAAAGCTCCAGAGGGCAAGCTTCCTGTGACCTTCTACAGCGAGAAGAATACCCTGCCTGATTTTGAGGATTACTCGATGAAGGGCAGAACCTACAGATACATGACCGAGAAGCCTCTGTACCCCTTCGGCTACGGACTTTCATATACGACATTTGACGAGAAGATCGACAGTGTAAATGTTGTTTCGGCTGATGTGCGCAATTCCGGTGACAACGGCAGTACAGGCGGTTTTGATCCAATTACATTCAAGGCCGGCGACAGGCTTGATATCAATGTTACCTGCTCAAATACAGGAAAATACGACGGCGGCGTGACCGTGCAGGTTTATGTCGAGTCCGAAGTTCCGGGGGCTCCCGTAAGACAGTTAAAAGGTCTGAAGAAGCTTCATATTGCGGCAGGCGGATCGGCAAAAACGACAGTTACTCTTGATGGATCGGCATTTGAAATATTCGATCAGAACGGTGAAGCACAGCTCAATCCCGGAACCTACAGGGTTTATGTCGGCGACGCACAGCCCGATGCAAGATCGGAGGAGCTTACCGGCAAAAAGAGCGCAATGTTCGAAGTCAGGATTTGATCCTGCGGGATATCTGCGGTTAAACGGGTTTATGGATCCGTTTTCCCTGCTTAAGCATACTTCATTTTTTTCATAGATATTTTCCTTTCCGGGCCGTCCGTGGTAAAACACGGGCGGCCGACTCCTTTATTGAAGGTTTTTAAGTGGAAATCACATTGTGAATATGGTACGATGGGAAGGACGGATAACAGGCATTAAAAAGAAGTGCCTGATCCTGTTACTTGCATAAATATTTAATATATTGTAAGATTTATTATATACAATATGAGCGGAAAAGATCGGTTTTCAGGATCAACAGGGGCGTTACGGGAATTCAGATATGGCAGAAAGATACGATATTGAGTTTTTTGATACGATAGATTCAACGAACAATGAAGCAAAACGGCGGATCTTAGCGGCACAGGAAGAGATTTCCCGGCCGTTTGTGATCGTGTCGCACTCCCAGACAGCGGGAAGGGGAAGGCAGGGAAAGAGCTTTTTTTCGCCGGAGGACACCGGTATATATATGAGTGTTGCCTGTCCGATGAACTGTCCGGTACAGGATCAGGTTACGATAACTTCCAGGACGGCGGTCGCCGTTTCCCGTGCGATAGAGAGCTTTTTCGGAGTGGAATGTGCGATAAAATGGGTGAACGATATTTACGTAAACGATCGTAAATGCTGTGGTATATTATGCGAAGCCGTAAACGATTATGAGAAGGATCTGCTCCGATTTGTCGTTATAGGCGCAGGTGTGAACATAAGCACTTCGGAATGGCCGGACGAGATAGCACAGACCGCGGGCAGCCTGCGCAGGGAAGCCGTAACGGAAGAGGAATTCAGGGCATTTGCGGGAAGGATGACAGAAGAGATCCTAAATGTGATCTATGACCCCGACGGAAGCGAGATGGAGTACTACAGGGCGCATTCCTGGGTAATAGGGCGCGAGATAACATTTACCGGCAAAAAAAACTGCAATCAGGCACAGGATCCCGGGACGGATATGAAACCGGATGCTTTGACCGAAGGAAAAGCCGTAGGGATCGATGATAACGGCGGACTTATCGTTGAAATGCCGTCGGGCGAACGTATAACCCTTGACAGCGGCGAGATCACCGTAAGGATCGCCAAAAGAACGGAGCGATAACCATAAAGATCGTCCGGAAACGCAGAGATCACCGTAAGGATCGCCAAAAAACAGCAGTCATCATGTTTTGTGTAGGCGGTATAATTAACTGAAAAAATCTAAAAAGATTGACACGTTTTGTGAAATATGTTAAAATAAACTACAATTTGTATCGACGATATATTTCGAATAAGTTTGAGCACACACCGTTTTAACGGGATTGGAGGTTATCATGGAGATTCAGAAACAGCTTACACAGGCTGAGATCGATTCGCTGGTTGACGCGCTCAATAACTTGAAAGATTACGGACAGGATCCTGCTGTTTCCGATGATATCCTGAACAATCAGGTAGTCCTTTCGCAATCCGAGATCGACCGTTTGATCCTTTCATTAAACGGCGGCAAGGACGTTACCGATTCCGTACGCCGTGACACCAATGTTACGCTTTCGCAGAAGGAGATCGATTCGCTGATCGATGCCCTGAATACGGTTAAGCAGTATGATACCACCGATATGTTCTCACAGGAGATCGCCCGCAACCAGACGGTTCTGTCACAGGACGATATCGACAAGCTCATAGCGACGCTTTCGGGAATGAAAGCCGGAGCATGATGATCGGACAGAATATGTATTTAAAACTGTTTTCCCTTAACGGGAAGGCAGTTTTTTTATTCTGTTTATCCCGTCTCCTCAGGCAGCCTCCTGTGCGGCTCATTTTTTTCTTGACGGAGAATATTCATGAAAGTATAATATCATATACTGGGTATTGTGAACTATTATGCCCGAATGGTCTTATATGCGGGTTTTAAGCTCAAACGATCCTTCACGTTCAATGATCATGAAACGTGATCGGTAACCGGCTTTTTTCAGCCGGATCAAATAATGTCAGCTGCGCATGAAGCGGCTGCATGGAGAACTGGTATGAAGATTCCGACTATATTGAGGATATATCTCAGTGTTTATCTGGTAACACTGATCCTGATCTGCGGGTATTTTCTCTTTTTTACGGATGCCTACAGATTGATAAGGGATGAGAGAGTGAATGCGGCGGTCGTTTTCTCGGACGGCTGGACAGACGATAAGGGGCAGACTGTCGATCTGGAAGAGGTCAATACACGCGAGTACGGCGGGGTTGCCACATTTACAAAGATGCTTCCGCCGAGTATTAAACCCAATGATGAGTTTTGTTTTATTACCGCCAATTCGAATGTGACTGTCTGGATAGACGATGTTTTAAGTTATGAGTTCATTGCGCAGGAGAACATCACGGGCATGGGTTACGGTAAAGCTTATCATACCGTGAATCTGGGCTCGCTTGATGAAGGCAAGGAGATCACTGTCAGACTCGCTGCTGTTTTTAAAAGCGGAGCGGGCGGAAGGATCGTCAAAATAAGGCTCTGCGAGGCACCTGTATTCAGGCTGAGCGTACTGAAAGGAAGCTTTATCCCGTTTATTCTTTCTATTTTTATCATGGTCTCAGGTATTCTGATCATAATCCTGAGACAGGGTATCCCCAAAAACCAGAAGCTTCCGTACAATCTGGTCGCCCTGGGCGCTTCACTGGCGATAGCCGGTGTCTGGCTGATCGGTGATACAGCTGTATTTCAGGTAATGCTTGGGCATGTAAGATTCTGGCGGGGGATCGAATATCTGCTTTTACTGTTTTCCATAACACCGACTCTGTCATTTGCCCTGTCATTTGTAAAGAAACAGCGGGGGATATTCGTTCATACCACTTTTCTGATGCCGTTCGCGGCCCTTTGTATCATGCTCTTTACCAGGTTTGTACTGGGCATCGATATGAGCCGGTACGGTTTCGTGGTTTATATCGCATACGGGCTTACGCTGGCACTTATGATCGTGATCGCGGTCGATAATGAGATATATTGCCGTAAAAAGAATATTTCACCTAATCTGCGCAGTTTCTACATTGGCGGAGGAGCATTTTTGATCGGTGCGGTAATAGACATCTGCATAGTTGCGGCAACCTATAAAAACAAGGTTATTCCTTCCCGCGGTTATTTCATGCGTATCGGGATAACAGTACTTGTAATAACCATGATAATCAGGATCACAAGATGGTGGTCCAATGAGCGTTCGACTATCGCAAGAGACCGTTTTATCAACAAGATCCTTCAGTATTCACTTGCTTCATCGGATGCGGATGTCAAGCTCAATCTTGTCATGGAATATCTCGGACGTGAACTCAACGCGGACCGGGCATATGTTTTTGAAGAAGTGGCGAACGGAGTATTTGACAATACCTACGAATGGTGTAAAAAAGACGTCAGCAGTCAGATACACAACCTGAAGGGTCTGCCTTATGAGGGCGTTGTGGATTCATGGTATGAGGAATACAAGAAGAACAATTCTGTTCTGATATATGATCTTGAAGAGTATAAAAATGTCAGCCTGAATATGTACAATGTCCTTAAACCGCAGGGGATCAACACGCTTATCACTGCTCCTTTAGAGGTAAACGGCCGCTATATAGGTTTCTTCGGCGTTGACAATCCTCCTGTAGATGCCATGAATGAGATAAGAGAGATACTTCGGCTGCTCGCTTACTTCATTTCCCAGCTGTTACAGGAAAAGCAATACGAGAATAAACTGGTTTACTACAGCTACTATGATTCGCTTACGGGAGTCAGGAACCGCCGTGCGATCACCGAATTCGAGAGTGAAGAACTTGATGCTTCCAAGCCTTACGGATTTATCATGTGTGACGTTAACGGACTGAAGATCATGAACGATACTCTCGGCCACGAAGCGGGAGATGCTCTTCTGACGGATGTTGCGAAGAGTCTTGTAAAGGCATTCGGCAACACCAATGTCTACCGTGTCGGAGGCGATGAATTTGCGATATACGACTGCGAGAGCGATAAGACTGCT
>JAEEGL010738636.1_pt1 | contig 11920 bp, 2 predicted proteins | sample 9134231 | NCBI WGS metagenome assembly JAEEGL01 (sample SAMN16246548, study PRJNA631951) | gut metagenome | biome: gut microbiome; feature: rumen; material: fiber-attached | host: Bos | place: Iran: Karaj | collected 2018-10 | reverse complement strand
CCACAATAATTAACAAAACACAACCAATTGCACACAAAAATGCATGAAATAATATGAATTCAGTTTTCATCTGAACTATTCTAAAGATTTGTAATGGTCTTTTGAATCATATATATATACCTTTCCATTAATCATTACCTGATTAAATATAGCACCATTAGTGTTAATTGAGTTATAATAATTATATGTTACAGGGACATAATTTGGAAAATTAGGAGGCCCAATTGAGATATATGTGGTCTTTTGTTTTAAAAAATGCATTTTCATCTCACTGAGAGATTTAACATAATCCCAAATATTTTTATCAAGTTTAGTTCTACCGTGCGAACTAATCAAATCATCAAAAAATGAATCCGAAGTTTTTATAATTCCATATCTATTAACCCCTTCTATAATACTATTTTCACCAAAATTTTTATAGCCTAATACCGCATCATTATTTATTTGCATTTGCAATGTATTGGGTGCATGAGCTGAAAACTCACTTGGGTCGGCTGGAGATAAATGTACTATTGTTCCCATCTCCATACCTTGTTTCATCAAATAAGAGATAATCCCTTCTGAATATGCTGAACCCATACTATGTGAGACGACATTAATTCTCTCACCATCTTTCATTTTAGATTTTATACTATGATAAAGAGTATGCGCATACAAATATCCAGCATTAAAACGATCTTTTCCAGAGGAGTTATATGTCCCCCTTCCATCAACATACATCACATTGCCATCAGAAAAAAAACTTTGTGCGGCTTTTATAAAAAAAGGATTCCAATAATCCTTTCCTGATGAATTTCCAATCATATACCTTGTAATAAGATTATTCCTTGTATTATAATAACCATTCACAAATAAAGTCAATTTACCATCCAAATCAATATTATTATTTGGAGAGCCTAATGAATAACAATATGAAGATATTCCATAATAACTTTCTTGCAATTTGTCTGTTCCATACCAAATACTCAATCTCGGGTTCATGTATCTAGCGCCATAGTAGTACAGTCCTGTCTCCTCGTCAAGTTCCTTGCCGTTGAACTTGAAGGGAGTACCATAGTTACCAGCTTGACCTTCGAGGAACACCTCGCCGTATGGGAGATACTCAATCTGCTGGGACACTCCGCCGTTGCCGTCGGTGACAAGGGTGGAGCTGCCCAAGTGGTCAGCATGGATGAACCAGATGTTGCCGTTATAGGATGCATCACCACGAGGACCTGTTCCACTCCCCGCACTTCCCATTCCCTCGCTGTCCTCGGCGGGGAGGACGAACTCTAGGGCCTGCCGTGTCTGACCCTCAAACGCATTGGGCAAGTCGAAGTAAGCATAGTTGGCCTCGGCAGAATCGCTCATGGCGGTGAGTTTGGTCGCGTAAGGGATATTCAGCTGCGTCACGCCGACATCATAGCCGGCATGACTGATGTTGTAGCCGCCGGCGGGCGAGTTGCTCACGTCGCCGGGACTCAGCGTGCCCGTCATCGAGGCAACGCGCTCACTGCCGATGTACAGATGCTTGGTGAAGCTGTTTCCTTGGATGCTGAAGTAGGGGCTGAAGTAAGCGGTGCTTGGCTGCATGTCCAGCATGCGCCCATCACGCACACTATTGACGAAAACCGCCATGCTGCCGCCGTGCATCTTCACCGTGCGTTCACCGTCTGCATCATACCAATAGTGAGACACGTAGCCGTTCTGAGAGAGTGCCGTCAGGCGGTTCTCCTCGTCCCAGCGGAACTTCTCCTCACGGGTTCTCTGTACGGTATCTGGTTGGGCGGTCATGTCAGGCTTAATTCTTTTAGTATTAACGTAAAGGATGTTGCCATTATTGTCATACTCGTAAGAATGTGCCTCACGGATGCTGTCGCCAGCAGTCAGCGCGACCAGTGCCGTGCGGCAGTTGGTGCTCGAGCGTGTCATAAAACTCCTAAAATATATTGTGACAAAAGAACCGTCCCCATGGCACACGAGAATACAAATCTTCTGAAGCGATGCCGCGACAAGAGAGCCGTCTCCGTGGCACATAAGTCACATAAACCATCTCTTAGAGAGAGCGAAAGCCGATTATAAACTTGACGGCAAAACCACTTTCTCCATAAATAATGGTAATTTGCCATAATATCTTTTAAAAAACTCTTGCTCTCCATCAAAATTGTAGCGGATTAACAATACGCTATCTGCTTCTTCATTCAAAAATTGTATAATATCATCAGATTTCTCTTTTCTTTGAAACACAGTAAAATTGTACCTGTTGATTTTAAAAACAATGTCTTTTTCAATTAATATTCCATTTTTAAAATACAAAAAGACACTATCACAAATCATTAAGAAACAACTATCATATGGTTCATTATTTAAACTAGTCGGTCGAAAGCATTTATATTCTTCCCAAACATACGCATTATCACAAAATGGCACTTCCACAACTCCCTCTTCCAGGTTTGCATCCCCTGAAGAACAAACATTATCTTCAATACGATTTGAATTGATATTTGCCCTCACACAGCTTATAAGAAATATCAATAGGAAAAATATATGTAATAATCTTTTCATAGTTCTACTTATTTTGTCTTGTTTCATTGAATAATTTCCAATCAACATCAGCTTTCGCTTTAACCATTAGTAATCTGTTTGTCTCTGTTTTACAGCCTACATAAGTAGCTAATGCATCCAAATACGCATTGTACCTAGCTTCATTATCTATAATTTGAGTGTACTTCTCCCGCGTCGCTGCATCCAAACCAAACCACGCATATGTTCCTTGTAGGCTACCCATCCATGCCATAGCATTATACCAGTCTTCTGAATGTGTTGAACCATAGTATTTATCAAATTCCTTCATACCATTTACAAAAAGACTAATATTCCCTTCGGCCATAGTTTCATGTTCACCTTGATAACTTTTGTATATCTTCTGACTTTCCATATGTCTAGAAAGGTTTGGATATGAAGAAGTTCTGTTCTCGTCAGAAATCATTTGATACTTTTGATGCAGGCCTTCGTGAAAAACTACTTTTGCCATAAAAGTAGGATCAACTACAAAAAGACCATTCTTTTGGAGACCATTCTTTCCTATAAGGATAGTACGTCCATTTGGGCTTCTTTCAATCGGTGCATAGCCATAATAATTATTATTACTCGATTTCTGGATAAACAAATTATCTTGATTCCTTATATATCTTTTATAAATGGTTTGATATGTTTTGGTTCTTAATATAGCACTTTTTACTCTATTTATACTTCGCCCAAGTTGCCAAATTACTTCCCTGCCATTTGGGTCAAAAGCATTGATAGGATTCCCCATCGAGTAACAATAACTAGATACATTTGGATATCGATTTTCATTAATATCGCAGCCATACCAAACACCCAGTCTCGGATTCATGTATCTTGCTCCATAGTAATATAAGCCTGTCTCCTCGTCGAGTTCCTTGCCGTTGAACTTGTAGGGCGTGGCATAGGTCGTTGACTGTTTTTCCAAGAAGACCTCGCCGTATGGAAGATACTCAATCTGCTGGCTGACATTGCCATTGCCGTCAGTGACAAGCGTGGAACTGCCCAGGTGGTCGGTGTGAATGAACCAGATGTCGCCGTTGTAGATGTTGTCACCACGAGGCCCTGTGCCACTACCCACGCTTCCACCATTGCCCATTTCCTCACTGTCCACGGCGGGAAGGACGAACTCGCGCATCTGACGCGTCTGGCCCTCAAGGGCGTTGGGCAGGTCAAAGTACGCATAGTTTGCCTCGGCAGAGTCAATCATGGCTGCTCGCTTGTAGGCGTAGGGGATGTTCAGCTGGGTCACGCCAACATCATAGCCCGCATGGCTGATATCGTAACCGTTCACATCACCATACGATAACGAACCTGTGATTGAAGCGACACGTTCACTGCCGATGTACAGGTGCTTGGTGAACTGGCCTTCATGGATAGTAAAATAGGGGCTGAAATAGGCAGTGGTCTGCTGTGAGTCCAGCGAGCGGCCGTCACGCTCACTATTGACGAACACCGCCATGCTGCCGCCGTACATCTTCACCGTGCGCTCACCGTCGGCATCGTACCAGTAGTGAGACACATAGCCGTTCTGCGAGAGTGCCGTCAGGCGGTTCTCCTCATCCCAGCGGAATCGCTCCTCGCGGGTTCTCTGAACGGTATCGGGTTGCGCGGTCATGTCGGGCTTTAGTCTTGATGTATTAACGTAAACCATGTTACCATTATTGTCATACTCGTAACTATGTGCCTCACGAATACTGTCGTCCGGTGTCGGTGCGACGAATATCGTGTTGTAGTTCACATCTGTGACCGTCGACATCTGGAACTTCTTCCCGGCTGCCTGATTATAGCTATAACCCAGGTTATAGCCTGCATAGCAAACATCGTTATTGCCCTCACTTTTCTGCATCACCTGCCGCTTGCCCGTAACGCGGTACATGTTGTCGTACGTCATGTTCAAGTCGTAGAGAGTGGAGTTACCCTGGCTCCGACCATGCGCCTCGACCAGGCGGTTCAGCGGGTCATAAGCATAGGTATGGCTGATTGCGGGAAGTAACTGGTTGCTCGAGATGGTCGAAACGCTTGTGATGTTGCCTACATCGTCGTAATTGTACATACGACCAGCGATGCACAGACGGGTATTCGAGAGAGTCACCATCTGATACAGCCGTCGGTTGTCGGCATTATAGCTATAGGTGGTCTTGGAGCCGTTGCCGTACTTGATGTGTACTCTGTCGCCGAACTTGTCGTAGCCGATTTCCTGTATATAGTGGTACGAAGCGAGGTCGCCGTTGTAGACCAACTGCAACTGGCCAGTGCGGTCATAGTGGTAAGTGATACACTCACAGATGCCGTTGGTGCGCGGGAACTGCATCTGCTTCAGCTTGCCGAAGTTGTCGTAGGTCCATGTCATCTCGGCGGTGGCGATCGTGCTGCCCGGGATAGTTACGGTACGCTTCATACGGCTGACGTTGCCCAACAAGTCGTAGTGGTACTCGTTGCCGCCGCTGCCGTCCTCGCGGAACTTGACACGTCCACGCAAGCCCTGCTCGGAGTTCTCGTCGCCATAGTGGTAGATGACATCGTTCTCGGGATGCTCGGGATAGGACACTCGCTTGAGGCGGCCCTGCTCGTAGGTATAGCGGATGAACTGGCTTTTACCCCTAAGATTGGCTGTCTGGCGCGTCAGCACATTACCCAATGCGTCGTAGGTGAACGTAGTCTTTCCGCTGGCGGGATGGGTGACCTCTGTGCGGCGGTTGCCCAAATCGTAGGACGAGCGGGTGGCGTTTCCCTCGGTATCAGTGACTGTGGTCAGTCGACCGATGCCGTCATAGGCGAACGTGGTGTTCAACGCTTCCGCACCGACACCGCCCTTATACTGGACACTCTTCACCATGTGGCCACTGCCGTCTGTATTTGTGCGGCTGGCATTGCCATTAGCGTCGATAATGGTCGTTGTCGTTGCGTTGCCCTCGATGCCGTACTGGTAGGAGGTCGTCGTGTTGTCGGGGAGAGTGACCGCTGTCTCACGGTCAAGCAAGTCGTAGACCGTGGTGGTGTAATACTCGTTTTTCTGTGCTACCGCAGCGTACGTACCAACAGTATTGTCGGTTGCCGTTGAGGGGTAGTAAGAGCGTACTGCGCGGCCATAGCCGTCATAGTCGGTGCGACCCGTCACGATGGTCTTGCCGACAATCTCATTGCCCTCCCAGATGACACCGTCCTTTCGGACCTGTATAGGCCGACCAAAGCCGTCGACAAACGTTACCACACGCATCGAGTCGATATAATGGATGGGAACCTCGTTGTCAAGGACGGTGTTCGGGAAATAGTACACTGTCACTGCATAGGCAGGTGTAGTGATGACACCATCGGTAACCGTTGCGCAAGGATTGTAGCGGAACCTCATGGCAGGAGTGGCATTGGTCGAGTCCAAGGGCGACTTGACCGAAATCATGCGACCGAGGTTATCATTGGTCGTTCGGTAGACCGCACCGTTCTTGTCCACTTGCTTGTTGGTAATGCCGAAGCGGTAATCGATCTCTCCGCTGTGGCTGTGGAGACCGTATGAGTCCACGATGCCGCTGAGATAGGAGTTCTGCGTCGTCTCATGGTGGTACTGATACTGTACACGTGTCGAGTCGGCACCCATAGGCAGCGTGGTGCTCAGGAGGTTGCCATAGTTGTCATAGCTGTAGTCGGTCGTGGCATAGACAGGGTTGGGATAAGTCTCCACGTAGATATAGGGTTCCTGGTCAGGATAATATCGACTTATTGGGCCAGGGTCGAAGCCTCCCGCACCGCCGAATCCGTTGGTACCCGCCGTACCGCCGTCATCCCTGCCTGGGCCTATGTCACTACCACCATTCACTGGAGTGACCGAACTGTAGGACAACATCCGCCTGATTTGCGTGATATGGTTCGGGTGGTGGAGGTTATAACTGGCCTCAGTGAGGTTGTAGAGGTACCCACGGCTATCCGCCACTTTCACCCGCCTGGGCAGACCGATGATATAAGCGGTATCCGACAAGTTATAGCTGTATTCGACGCTGGTCTGGTAGTCGTAGGAGCCACGGCCAGTTTCAGAGAGCCCCGCCTTGTCGCTGTGGCGGAAGTATCGCACAAGGCCATGATCGCCCATGCGGTCGTAGTATTGGTACCAGTCCTGCGACATGATGGCAGAATCAGATTCAGCTTCGTAACGGCGTGTCTCGCTGAAGCGCATCGGGCAGTAGGCGGCGCCGCGGTCGTTCCAATAGTGATAGTTATCAGAATCGAACGAGAACTGCCCACCGTTGTAGCCCCTATTCTCACAGTCGTTTGTCAGGGAGTATTTGTAATATTTGTTCTCAGTCTTGACACACTTATTCCCTTGCGGGCTGGCGACGTAGGTCTGTAGCAGATTGCCAACGGTGTAGATACTAGTGGTATCATAGACCTCAACGGACTGCCGCAAGGGAGCGTTGTTATTCGCAGGGTCTACCTGCCAGGTGGTCACCTTGCCGAATCCCAAGAACTCGCGTTCATGACGGTCGCGCACGCCGCGGGCGTAATCGAAGGTCTGGCGAGTGTTGGGAATGTCGTAATCGATGCCGTGAATACCACGGTCGACAGTAACAGTGGACATCACCCACTTGCCGCCCGGCAGGCCGTAGGTGGGGGTGGAGTGTATATAGTCAATCTCGAACTTGCCGCCCAACGAGTTGGTCACTGACCGCAAGCGGTTGGTACGGCGGATGGTGGAGCGACGCACGCGCAGGTCGTTCTCGCCGTCGCTCTCGAGGATATCAATAAAGCCATCACCATCGATGTCGCGCAGTTCCAATTTGGAGCGGCTCATGCCTTGGCCAATACCAAAACCAGGGTTTATGGCCAATTTTATGGCTGGTGCATTGGGGGTAATCGGGAATGTGATAGTTGCGGCCGTATTGGCGCTCTCAGCCGTGGCCAAAGAACTGCGGATGCCGGGCATGTTGGGCCAGACAATCTCTTCATCGAAATTGTCCCCTTGATTTAGCGCAACCTTGATGCTGCTCCCATCCTTATAAACCTTGTCGGGCATCCCATCACCATTGACATCAATCAAGTCATACTGGTTGTTATAGTTTGATGTGGACACACCCACACCTGCGGAAAAACTGCCTGCAGCCATGTTGAAATTGAATGGTAGACTCAAGCCAGCATTTGGAGCGATCTGATTGCCCTTGGTCTGCTGAACAGCATCCAGACTCATACTCATATCCACAGGGGGCGTGAAAGCGTATCCCATATTTAGTCTTACATAACCATCAGCAGTAATCCAATCAGGCAGTCCATCGCCATTGATGTCGACAAATGCAGCATCTGAGTGGTCATCACTTGAATTATAGCCAAGTCCAATATCTAACAACATTCCGCCGTTTTTCGCACTTTGGGCAGGCAGATTATTAGTGGCCGCATGGGTGCTTGTCACACCTGTCCTACTTCCTACTGAGAACGCATGTTCGGCACTTCCGCCAGCCGACACCGCCAATGAATGGCATTCGCCGGAATTGGAGCCAATTCCGCTCAGTGTTTCCCCGCTGAACCCTCCTGTCGTATTCGTGTACTGTATGGCATGCGGGGTGATGATATCGGGATAACCGTCGCCATTCATGTCCATGTAGTCCAGCCGCGACTCGTTGGTGCCGTTTGCGTTGCTCAGTGACATTGGGATGCTCATTGCACCGACAGGGATACTTCCTCCCACTACCCCTCCGATACTGATATTGCGTGAGTGCAATGTAAAGCCTCTAGCAGTGCTTCCCTGCCACTTTTCGCCAATACTCACCGTCACTTCATCAAGACCGCCTAGCAAGTTCTGCGGGCTGACATTTTTCTCGCCCAGTCGGGATGCGCCCATGGTGGTTCCCGTAATGAAGATATCATGGTTGGGACCATACCAGCCACGTTGTGTTTCATGGTTGGGAACGGCAAGAGAGAAGGGTATCGTGCGCGCGTCAAGGGTGTCCTGAAGCGTGACATTTGGGTCATATAACCTTAGTAGGGCCGTGTTAATGGGAGTTGAAAAACGCGCGTCTGCACCCGTGTTGTATGCGAACTGTCCCCAACCGCGGTATAACTGTCCGAACCGTTCCTCATCGGTCACAGTATACACACTTGTCACTCTACTGTTTGTGTAGTTCGTATGGAGACCCGACACATGAACATCTGGATTATCTATGCTCAAAGCTAGTGCGGGATTATATGTGAACAGCTCAAACCAGATTGAGTCTGAATATAAGGTAACTATGTTCATATCGGCACCACCTACAATCATACCATTGGATATTGTAATGTCTCGTTTGCCGTAAAACCTGTTCTTTGATTTGGCAGTCATATAGAAAGTGCCGCTTTCATTACTATTGAACGAACACTGCAGTCCAATGTGAAGCGTGTCCGCCACTGTCACTGGGCATGGTGAGCTAAGTATAACACACTCAGGGAATATGGAATAAGAAACGGGGACTCCGATACTGTCTTTTTCTGTCTTAAGGATAGGAAACCATTTTAGGTCTTCCCACGCCACATTTGACGATGTGACCACCTCGCATTCGACATTCTGTTCCCCGCTAGTATATGGTATAGAGAGCGAGAGATTGCCATTAAAGGTTTCATCCCATGCGAACGTGCGCTCATAGGCTATATTCCGTGTAAAAGGCTTCGCTTGGCCAGCCGTATCTACTCTCTCGCTAGACGTAAACACGCGCAGCTTGACGTTGTCAGATGTGATAGGCTTCTCAAATGTGCCGATGATATCAAGCTCCTTGTTCCCCTTGAATGGGATGACACTTTTCTCAGACACAACCTCACTCTCTTGGGAGTCAAAGCGATTTGAGAAGTGCCCATTGGGAGTCGTGAGATAGGGCATTCCCGAATAAGTAATGACTGGTCTCCAAGCGACACGATCTGAAGAAGCATCACTAAGCAATTGTCGACCAGACTGAAGACGGAAGAAGATTCTGTCACCTTTGGCAACTTGGACTGACTGCCATGCCGCAGTATGCACTGATGCATCATCTGGACCGATGGAATCTGAAAGCAGGACCTGGTTCTCATGCTGAATGGAAAACCACACACCATCTGCACCGTCATCGTCGTCTTCCTGCGGCGGCAAGAGCGAAACACCTCCGCCAATGGATATGGTTCCCGCATAAGGAGCGACCCAAACGCGTACCATGTCGACCATCGGTGAATTGGCTAAAATCTCCTCTCGCTCTTCTTCACTGACCTCCGTATCGGACGTGTCAATGTCACCACTTGCTATGATGGGACTAGGAGAGTCCGCGCTGCTTAATGAGAACGACGGCGTAAGAACATCGCCAACGTATTTCGTTGTGTTAAAATAAACTTTCCCTTTGCGAACGATATCGATAAGGCCATCACCGTTTACATCAGCAAAATAGGTGTCTGTACTGGAGTTGGTCACTGCCGCGTCAACGCCAACCGAGAGCGTGGCTCCATAAAGCCGTGGAAAAGACTTGACTCCGCCACCAAATGTCGTGGTGCGGGTATGGGAGAAGCGGTTAACACCAATAATATCGACAACATTGGGAGATGTGATTCCAGGCCGATATTTGAGAACTCCGCCACTGACAAACACCTTGTCTAGCACGCCGTCTCCATCTATATCCACCAATGTTGATAGACCATCCGTATTGGACAAGTTGAAATTAAAGTCTATACCGACTGTGTTCCGTTTTGTCATGTCACTGTCATACGGTCCTACACCCACATAAGCGGAGGTGGAAAAATTCATGGATTTGCTACCTCCCAAAGCAGTCACGTTGCCACTGAAATCTCCTATTTCAGGCAAAGGAAAAATAAAGCCGGCATTGAGATGGTCATTGGGTGCCGAAAGGGATTCTGGTACTGCCTGATAGGGCATTATATTTCCACCCACTTTGGCGTCATTATAATAATCGAAGGACTGGAATGAAACGGTGTCGTTCGACACGATGTGCGCAATAGAGTCCAGCAGCTCACGACTGAACGTGCCGTCTCTATAATTGAGGGAATAGGTGCGTAGATTCTCATAATTGCCTGTGCCAGCTGCCCGAAAGTCTACATCGACGCTCTCGAGCAGATGAGTTGAGGCGGTGAGGAAGCCGTATCGTGCGCTATTAGCGCTCATTGCCTTACCCTGCTCACGGTTGTGGAAAGTAACGCGTGTGTGCGGACCTGCATGTTCTTTATTTTTGGCAGTGACCTGCGACAACCACAAATCGCGCACTGCGAAAGATCCACCATACAAGTATATGGTGTCGGCTTGCCAGATATAGTCGATGCGGTCGCCATGGGTCTCACGCACGCTGTTCAGACGCCACTCAGCGATGACTTCACGCTGGATGCCGTCAACGCCAGTGTAGTTGCCCTTGACACAAGAGGACTCGGCCACACCATAGGTGTAGACCGTTCCGTCGCGGCTGGTGACCTCCCACCAGTAATTGTTGGGAGCGTTGCCGTGGCGGACAATCTTGCTGAAGTCGCCGCCTTGGCGCACGAAGAACATACGGCATGTGTCACGGGGAACGGAGTCCTGACGGTGCGCAACAGTCATTGAGCCTCTGCTCATCATCGCCAGCATCTGCCCGTTCAATAGATAGGTCTCGCTCTCAAACTCTGTGCTGTAACGCGGCACACCCCATCGGGTGTCAACGGTGATGGCGGGTATGCGAAGATCCCAGCCCTCGCCGGCCCAGCCGCTGCCATCGTCGCTGTTGTATGTCAACATGAGGCTCGGCTGCATGCCGTTACGAGCCGGTGGCATTTCGAACGGGTACTGCAGGTTAGCAGAGCCGCGGTTATTGGCGGTCGGCGGGGTGATGAACGTGAGTTTGGAAGTGGGGTCTGCGGCCTGGATATCGGACATCATTGTAGGCACAAACGCCCCTGTCTCGGGAGTCTCTGGGGCGACAATCACACCATTGATCATATCGGTGAAGTGGGTGGTACGGGACACCACAGTGGCGGTTTCCCTGTCCACCTCGATTCGCTCCAATGCCACCCAACGCTCGAGCGAGGTGTCGTAGTAGTAGGTCCGTATGTCGTCCTCTGTATAGCCGCTTGGAATACGGGTGCGGTCATAGCTCAGGCGCACTGTCGCGCCCTCGCCGCCGAAATGGGTGCCATGTGGCAAGAAACGACAACCCTCGCCCTGTACGGTGACGTTGGTCATACCGTAGTCCATCGGAGGGACGGATGCGGAATCGAGCGAGGCAACACTCATCTGAAGGTCGTGAAGCAGCACACGGTCACCGAAGCTGATGCAAGTCAGACCCGACAGGGAAAGACTATCGGCCACGCCACTACTGAAATTTCGCTCGGCCAATGACTGTGCACGCAACGAGAAGGTGGCGCACAGGTATGCCAAAGTAATGGCGCTCAATGCGAATAATCTATAATGGTATTGTTT
>JAEEGL017291506.1_pt1 | contig 11921 bp, 9 predicted proteins | sample 9134231 | NCBI WGS metagenome assembly JAEEGL01 (sample SAMN16246548, study PRJNA631951) | gut metagenome | biome: gut microbiome; feature: rumen; material: fiber-attached | host: Bos | place: Iran: Karaj | collected 2018-10 | reverse complement strand
TAAACGGCGATACTTTATCATCTGTGTATTTTACTGAGTACGAGTATACTAAGCAAGAGCTGGAGCTAATTAAAAACTACGGTAAATTTCTAAAGGAAAGTAGGTTAGATTAATGGTTACTAAGACGGCTTTATATCTTAGGAAGTCAAGGGAAGACTTGACGGAAAACAAAGAAGAGACGCTAGCAAGGCACGAAAAAATGCTAAAAGACTATTGCTTAAGGAATAACTTAAGCATAGTCGCAATATATAAAGAGGTGGTTAGTGGCGAAAATATCGCTAACCGCCCTGAAATGCAAAAGTTATTAAATGATGTATCATTAAATAAATACGGCGCCGTAGCTTGTATAGAGCTGGAGCGTTTAAGTCGTGGTAATCAGCTCGACCAATGCGAAATACTGGAAGTATTTAAGGCGTCTAAAACTAAGATACATACGCTTAATAAGGTTTATGATCTAAGCAAGGACGAAGTAGACGAAGAGTTTTTCGAGTTCGCCCTATTTATGTCTAGGCGTGAGTATAAGATTATAAACCGACGTTTACAGCGTGGACGTATGCAAGCCCAGCAAGAGGGCTATTATATCGGCTCTGTATTGCCTTATGGTTTCAATAAGATTAAAGGCGATAAAGGTTATATTTTAACCGCTAATAAGGACGCTGAAATAGTGGAGCTAATATTTAATCAATATTTAGAGGGCGTTAATGTTGCCAGTATTGCTAATTACCTTAACGATAACGGCGTTAAGCCTCATAGGGCTAAGAAGTGGACGCAACAAACTATTAGAAATGTATTAAGGAATAAAGTATATATAGGGCTTTTAAACGTTAACGGGCGTGATACTTTCGTAGAGGGTAAGCACTCGCCTATTATTGATCTAAACAAGTTTACTAGGGTACAAGAAAAGCTAGCCAAAGCTCCAAGAGTAACTAATAAGCGTAAGCTATCTAACCCTTTAGCTGGGCTTGTGTTCTGCTCTGAGTGTGGGCGTGCTATGATAAGGACGGTTAACGGGCTTAACTTTGAGTATATTAAATGTCCTACGCTTAGATGTGCTACCCGTTCTGTTAAGCTGGAAGACTTAGAGCGCTATATATTGGACGAGCTTAAGAAAGAATTGAAAGGCTTTAACTATTTTATCGAAAACTACGCCAGCCAGATTAAAGAGCAAAAGGAAAGCCAAGAAAGAAAAATAGCCCTTTTAAATGCTGAGCTAACTAAAAAAGTAGAAATGATAGAGCGGGCTTGTGAGATGTTAGAAAGTGGTATATATACTAAAGAGCTATTTACTCGTCGTGTAAACGTCTTGGAGACGGATATAAAAGGGCTAAAGGAAAACATAAAAGCAATAGAAAACAAGCCCATACAAGACGACGAAAAAGCCTTTAAAGCTATCCCAATATTAGAAAAAGTACTAGAAAAGTATAACGGGCTAGATACTGAGGAAAAAAATTTAATACTTAAGTCAATCGTTGGACGTGTTGATTATACACGCTTACAAGAGTATATAGACTTACAAATAACGCTACTGTTATAAATTTCCTATTGTAACGGTAGCCTTATCTATGTTATAGTGTAATCATTGATATACAACTGAATAGGTGTAATAATCATTACACTACTTTTTTCGTCGTGTAAGCTACCGTGCGACGTATCAAATTTAACGGTGAGGTGTGGCACGCCCAAGCAAAGAGGTAAAACTTCCGTAAGTGATTAGACGGTTGTAGCTCGGTGGTATAGATTGTACGCTATGGTCTATACTCTCGTTAGTTGTGGGATCGTAACGGCACAACTAAATTATACGGGACGGGTCGGCTTGGTAGACTTGCAAGGGGTTATAGGTGTACGGGGTCTATGATGTACAATACCTATAACGGCGCATAGCGTACTCCTAAGTGACTCAGGGAAGTTACTACCGCCTTTGCCTTGGGCTTTTTTAGCCTTTCGGCAAGGGCAAAATCTATAGATTTTGAGCGGACAGCGCACGGATCTAGGGAAGTAAGGTAAGTGCGTAAGTCCTCGTTAGGTTGTGAAATAGCCGTAGGCTGTTAGTAGCCGTTAGGCTTATATAAAGAAACCCTAGTTTAAATTAACTAGGGTCTTTTGTTATGCTGGTGTTGGTGTTACGTCAGGTATGTTATAAGTAGATATATCTAAGTTAGTATCTTTGTTAACTAAGTAGCCGTGAATAGTTATAGCCCATACCTTAGCGGTATAAGATCCGCTATTGCTTACGCTTAAATTAAGCCCGTCTCTTGAATATCCGCTAGTAGTTTCTAGCACTAACTCACTTTCTTTAAATAATCTAGTCCCCCCTATATCTCTAAACTTATCATTAGACCAAGTGTTACAATTATTAGAGGTTATATTATTTAATTTGACATTTATAACGTTACTGTTCTGAGTAGAATACTGAAAAGTAATTTTATAAGCCCTCTCGTAATTATCAGGTATAGCAATACCAGCAAATACATTTCTAATAAGTCTATAGTCGTAAGCACAAGCTACAACGTTTTCGCCACTTGTTGAGGTTTCGTAATAGTCGTAAATTTGTTGCGAGCCTATATAAATCTTATCGTCTAACCTTAATCCGTTAACTTCTAGACTCTCGTTATCCTCAGGAAAACAGTTAATGCTTACTGAGTTCTTAACCCTATCAAAAAATATAATAGGTACGCCTCTATCTACTATAAGATTATAAACCGTAGAGCCTAGCATATCTATAACCGATACTTGTACGCTCCATTGGCTTTGATTATCTAAGCTAATTGTAGTTGTGGTATCATTTGCTATAGTAGTCCAAGCTCCCCAAGCGCTTACATCCGCTAACTTGTATCTGTATTGTATAGTAATTGCATTAAGATTATTTAGGCTGGCGTACTCAGCGTTAACGGTTAGGTCGGTGTCTGAGTAGTAGCCTGATTTTCTTACAAGCGATATAAGAGCTGTTGGAGCGCTCCACGCTAGGAAAGTAACGTTAACGGTCTTAGTCGCTTTGTTACCTCTGCTGTCCGTTAAGGTTATAGTAGCCGTTGTGTTGCTGGATAAGTTAACTGTACCAAAGTTAGCCGTTATACTAGCCACACTAGAGCCACTTAAGCTCGCTGTCTGAGTAATACCGCCTATGCTAATTGTGTAGCTTGCCAAACTAGCCGACTTAAGCGCCGTGAAGTTAGTAGCTGTAAAGGTTAATCGGCTCTTATTTTGTATAATGAGCTGGTTATTAGATGTTATAGCCGTTGTTTCGCTGTTCGTATCGGCATAAGTAAGCGCACCTATAGTCGGATTAGCGTTAGTTACTGTCATAGTACGATCTAAGTAGCTCCAGTTACTAACTACGCCGTTAATATACGTTCCTACTGTAAATCTAACCGTTAGCGTATTACTATTAGGCGTCTTGGATAAGAGTAACGCCCTCTCTTCGCTTGTTAAGATAAAAGTATAAGGGCTTGTAGTTGTTACTCTATCTCTAACTATTAAAGATACGTCTCCGCCAGCCTCTATTTTTAACTGTAAAGGAAAGCCAGCGGGGTTACTAAAGGTAATAGTAGGGTTTTGCGTGTCCATAAAGTTTGGAGCGGTTGAGATAGTCGCATAACGTGCAATCTGTGGCAAGCTCCAAGTACCGCTACCGCTACAATTAACCGCTACATAGTATATACCAGCCTCGGCGTATGCCGTAAAGCTCTTATTACCGTTGTTGTCGTGCGTAAATGTATAACTACCACTTGCTACTACTGTACCGTTATATAGGTTAATACGGGTTGTAGAGCTGTAAACTGTAGCCCCGTCTATAGTTACCTTAAAATTACCAGCCTTAACCCAACCACTCGCCGAGCCTGATCCTACTAATTGCCAACTAATAGTACTTGTGTTATTAGCTATACTTTGGCTCGATAAGCTCCAGCTAAAAGTTAAACTTCTTCCGTCGCTGGAGTTGGTAGTAAAGTTTCCACTATTAGCCATATTATACCTCCTAGCCTCTGCCGTAGTTTACAAAATCAGTATTAGCTTTTAACTTTAGGGCTATTGGGGTATTAGGTAAGCTTACGCTTGTTGTAATACTAAAATTCCCTGAAAAGCCCCCTACAAAGTCTAAATCTATCGAGCTTACGGCGTACTCTGTGCCTGAGCTGTCTACAATTACTATGTTAGCTGTAGAGCTTGGTTGTATAGTCCAGCCCGTAGCGTTGCTATACTTAGGCATAGCTACGCTAGCGTAGGCTTTTTTATCGGCTGTCTTGATAGCTGGGTGGTAACCTTGCTTAAAGTTATAAGTCTGTCCGCCTTGAGCCGATAAAGTCGATTGGTTAGCAAGCGCCGTATATATCTTACCGCTATTTAAAATATTTTGACTATTAGCTGTCGGTGCTTGGTCGTAAGTTAATAAAGGCTGTTTTTCCTCTAACGCTTCATATACTCCCCCAGATGTTACGGGGTTAGTGCTTTGATATGTTGGGTAATCGTCAAAAGTTAATAAAGGCTGTTTAGCATTGTCTACCGCCTTTAATTGAGTGTCTAGTATATCCATATTGCCGTTAATTTGTGTGATATTAACTTTGTCGGTTGTATCAGGTTTTACTAAGTTATAGTTTGTAGTATTTGTTGCCATTTCTTCTCCTTTCTACCCCCAGTTACGGTTAGATAATTGCGCCCAAGTGTAGTTACTAGCTTGTCTATAGGTCATCATATTAACGGGTCTGTTAGCGTCTCCCTCGTCATATACGCTTACAAGTCCTATACCGTCGTTTTGTAGCTCGTCGTTAGCGTCGTAGTATTCCATAGCTATAAATCTTAGCTTATTGCAAAGGGTTATTTCTTCCTCTACTACGGCTTTTCTTTGGTGAAACTCATCCTCACTTACCCAGTATATCTCGTTACCTAAACGATCATAACCAGCAAAGCCTACCTCGTTATTAATAACGATATAAGAGCCGTCTTGTCCGTACATCTTAAGCCCGTCCTTGTTAAGCTGAGCTATAAGAGTATTAGCCTCGTCGTATACTTCTAACTGTCCGTACTCGTTAAGATTAGAGCCTAGCTTAAGAGTACCGCCTTTTATTAAGTCGGCTGTAAGGTTTATAACGTTAATATTTTGCATATTTAAAGTACCGTCAATAGTCCAAGCTGAGTTAAACGTACCGTTAATACCAGTACTTGAAAAGCCTATACCTCCGTCGTTTATCAGTATACAGTAAGTGGCGTCCTCTTTTGGTAAGCGATCTACTATAAGTATTTGGTTACCGTCATAGATAACGTAGCTATTGCTCATTTGGTTTTTAATGCTTGCCGTAGCCTCTTCTAGCTCGTTAGTTAAGGTCGCTTGTAATACTGTGTTACTCTCAGTTATAGCCGTTTGAGTCTGCTCTTGTATAGCGTTTGTAAGTCCTGATAATGTCGGCTTAAAGTTGCCAAACTGTAGCTCTTTATAGTGATCTAAAATGCAATCGTAAGTATAAGCTATAACCGTAGTAGTAATATCTACGCCTAATCTTTCGTCTGATACTACTATAGTATCGCCTATATCGGTTATACGCTCTGGAGTAGCTTTTAAAGTATAATTTACTTGCGGTAAAAAATGCGCATTAACATAAGCCGTAGCTTGTGCCAGTAAGTCCTCTTGGAGTGCTAAGTTATAAGCGTCCTCGCTCTCGTAGTCCTCAGGGTTTATATCTTGGCTAAAGGTTACGCATTTAGTATAAGGTATATCGTACTGGGTTTCGCTATATACGTATACTTGCTCTAGCGTGATCCCGTCGCTACCAACTGGCAATAGTTTAGTACAAACGTCCTCCCAATCATAGCTAGCCTCTATGTTTTCTAAGTTCTTGCGATATTGAATATTAACGCCGTTATCTGATCCTATAGAAGTCCTTAACCCTATCTGCCAGTTATCCCTCGTTAAATGTCCGCCCCAGCGTGATACTACGGTAGCTATAGCGTCTGCTAAGCTAGTCCTAACACATCTATAGCTATTAACTGTCGGTACATCTGATATAGTCGTAAAAGGGCTTATATTATCTGTTGAGTTGTTTAAGTGGTCTAAGGCGTCGTTAGCGTTCTTATTTACTACGTAGCTATCCTCTATTAAGTAGTTTTGGCTATCGTAAAATACGTGCCACGCTTTAGCTATTATTTTATTTTTATTCTTTACGACTTGCCTTAGCCTAAAGGCTTGCTCGCCCTGAGGTGTAGGCACTACTACTTGACGCCCCGCCGTAATATCGTTAGCATACTCTAGCCCACACTCCAGCTCTAAGTAAAAGTCGCCGTTATCCTCTTTTGTTACTCTTGCTCTTGTAGCATTAATTACGACGTCGCCGTTGCTGTCGTATATTGTATCGGTTACGCCAAAGAGTTTAACCATTTAATCGCCTCTTTTCTGCTCCAAAGGTAGCGCTTTAAATTTTTCGTGTATATCGTCCATAACTCCATTAGCGCCTAAGTTGTGGTATTGCTCCCAGATGTTCTCGAAGTTATCCCTTGCATATAATGGAGCGTAGCCCTTTTCTGAGTATTTGTTATACAAGTGGTATAGTCTATCTCTTAAGAGGGCTTGTACGCCTTGCTGTACGGCTTTTGTCTGTTTGTCGTTCGCTTTCATTCTTCCCCAAAGTATGCCAAGTAAAGTAAATATGCTAGGAAAGCCTAAAGCTCCTAAGATGTCTAATAGCTCCATATTATCCCCTCTAAGCGTTAATTAAATCTATTAGCCAAGCTATAGTCTCGTTAGTAATATACTCAACCTCTACAGTATCGCCCGTATTTGATGTGAGATTATTAGTACCTACTAAACTTCTTAATTGCGCTGGTGTGAGTTGGTATTCTTGTGGTGTAGCGAGTTTATAAACAAATTGAGGGTTATTAGCTTGTAACCAAGCGTCAGCAAGTGCCTTTGTGTTTAGGCTTTGGTCTGTTGGAACAGCAATAAGAGTTCGTCCACCTGTACCCGTTGTGTATGTATTGCCAAGCTGAATTGCTGTTTCGCCTTTGAAATGACTTGATATAAGTCCATCACTGCCACTTACCGTATTTACTGGAAGTGAAATAATCCAATAATATATATTGCTACCGCTTTGGCTTACACTATACACTGATGTAGGTGCGAAATATCCTTTATCAACTACCAGCTTACCACTTACCAAGTCCACATATCCACCATATACTGTACCCGCTGAGCCAAAGGATATAGTTGCTGTGTTGGTGTCTGTGCCGTTGGTGTCTGTTACTGTACACTCGGTAAAGCCACTTATAGCCCTTACATTAGTTGGGCTTGGTGTTCCTGAGCCAGCTTGTACAGCTTGGATATTTGCTTTTACGTCTTTAAAAAGGCTGTCTATGCCGTCTGTAAAAGAGTTAGTTGCTGAGTTTTCAGTTAAAGTATTAAGAGCGTTAGTTATAACCTTATTTTGTACGGCGTTAGTGCTTGTCGTGCTTAGCTCGGTGTCTAAGTTAGTTAATTCGCCTGGATCTCCCTTGTCGCCCTTTTCTCCCTTAAGCATTAATACTTTAGTAAGTATCTTTTCTTGTGTATCTATTACGCTTATTCTCATAATTTGCCCCCTCCTAGTTGGTTACGTCTTTTTCAAGGTCTAAAATACCTTTTAAAATCGTGTAAATATCGCCGTTAACGCCTATTTGCAAGTCGTAGTAATACTTACCTACTTCTAGGCTTGCCGTATCTGCTGGAGCTATCCTTACCTTGTAAGTTATGTTATCGTCTGTCGTTATTCCGTCAGTTAAAGACTTCTGTACTAAAGGCGTAGCGTCGTCGTAGTTTCTTTTTACTGTAAGATAAGCCGTAGCTAGTGCTTGGCTCTCTAAACCCTCTACCATAAATCCAAAAGCGAAAGCATCGCCTCTAGTCATTTTTAAGTTAAGGTCGTTATAATTTCCTATTTGCATTATATACCTCCTAAATCCAGCGTGAGTAATTAGTTATAGTTACGTTTGTTACATCCCCGCCAAAGGTTAGCGTATTACTTCTAGGGTTGAGCTGTAAGCTGTTATAGTTACCTTGTACGCTCCTATTAGCTAGCGTGTTATCCTGAGCGTACGCCTCCATAGCCTCAGCGTCTATAGTAATAGTTGGGCTAGTCATATTAATAGTTAATATTTGTGATCCGTTTAAGTTTACTGTAACTGTACCAGTACCCGTTATAACCAGCTTAGGCTTGCTTGTGGTATTACCGCTATTAACTATTGTAGCCGTACCGCCTGAGGTAAAGCTAAAGGTCTTAGCTGTTTCTATAGCTGAGTACTTAAAAGGCTGTACGTGGAGCGTTACAATAGCCCTTTTAAATCTTATAAGCCTCTCTAAGTCTATTTGCTCATAGATCGCAAATTTATAATACTTATCAGGCTCATTAGAAAATATAATAGTCCCGCTTTGGTTAAAATACTCTATAACTTGGTCTACATCATAGTTATAGCTTAGCCCTATTGTAATCGATTTATCGTAGGCGGAGTAACCGAGCGGGGTTATAATATCCCCGTCTCGTCCGTCTACCGTTATTACGTTTGTCCTTTGCTGAGGCTTGCTAATTGGGGCTAACCTTTCGATTATTAGCCCCTCTATTTCTGCGGAGCTTTGCCCGTTTAAAATAATATAATTTCTCATTAGCTCCCTCCTAGTTATATATAGCGTTAGCTACTGTCTTATTTACAAAGCGCCCTACTTGCTCGTCGTCTAATGTTATTTGCATTTGTCCCAGAGCTTCCTTAAAGGCGTCTACTGTATCGGTGTAAGTATTTAGATTAGATGTAGCTATACTTCTATTAGCGCCTATTATAGCTGGAGCTAGTGCGTTAGCTAATTGCTCTGCTACTTTGGTTATCCAGCCCGTATTATTCTCTAAAGGTACTATAGCCTCTGCTCCGTCCTCGCCTATCTCAGCAAGTGTAGCGCCGTCAACTACGCCACCTTTAGCCAACCTTGGCAAGGTAAAAGTACTTAGTTTAGATAAGTTAATGCCTGGAATGTCGTTAATAGCTCCGATAAGATCGTTAATAGCTCTTATAGGTGCGTTAATAACTTTCTCGGCGGTAGCAAGTACAGCGTTAATAGCTCTCTTAAAAGCTGAGCCTATAGCGTCGCCTACTTTCTGCCCTATGTCAGTAAACTTAGTCTTAATAGTTGCCCACATTTCGCCAAAGAATTTACCAACGGGGCTAAATACGCTTTTTATAGCCGTCCAAGCTCTCTCGAAAGTGTCTTTAAACCAAGAGCTTAATGGTGCAAATACATTTTTTATATTAGTCCAGATGTCGCTAAAATACTCGCCCCACCTACCAACTATACTTTTAATGCCCTCCCAAGCGTCGCCAAAGTTTCCGCTCAGTACGTCTTTAACTACTGAGAAAATACCCTTTATAGCGTCCCATATTGCGCTAAAGTAGTCGGTTACTGTATTCCATATAGCCTTAATTTCCTCCCAAGCTGTACTAAATACCGTTTTAAAGTACTCTACTACTGGCTCAAATATAATTTTAATATTTTGCCATAAGGTGCTAAAGTACTCACTTACTACGCCCCATACAACTTTTATATTTTCCCAAGCGTTGCTAAACCACTCTACTAAGGATTTTATTACTGGCTCTGCTACCGCTTGTATATTCTCCCAAAGTCCTATCCAGAAGTTTCTAAAGTCCTCTGAGGTGTTCCAAAGGGTTATAAATCCAGCTACTAAGCCAGCTACTAAAGCTATAACTATTCCTATAGGGTTAGCACTCATAACGGCGTTTAACGCTCCTTGTGCTATGGTCTGAGCCTTTGTAACTATAGTAAGAGCCATCCAACCGCCCTCCATAACCTTTAAGGCTGTTGTATAGGCTACGTAAGCGCCTACCGCTGTACCCATAGCTACTAAAGCACTTATAACCTCGCTACTATGATCCACCAAGTAATTAATTACATCTATTAAGCCACTTAAAGCCTTTACGCCTTTTCTAAGCGCTGGCTCAAACTTTTCATATAATGCAATCTGTACGCCCTCTATTTTAGAGTTTAAGGCTGTCATATCGCCGTTAAGGTTGTTACCCATAACTTTAGCCATTTTCTCAGCCGTACCCGTCGACTTTCTTAAGCTGTCCTCGAATTTACTAGCCTCGTCTACTCCAGCGTTAAGGATCAAGTTTAAGCCCTTAATACTATCGGCTGTAAAGGTCGATTGTAAAGCGCTCGCTTTCTGCGCTGTACCCATTCCGTTAGTAGCTTGCTCTACTTCTTTTAAGATGTCTGTAAGGTCTCTAAAGTTACCCTCTGCGTCTTGTACTTGTATCTTAGTATCGCCTATCTGTATAGCGCCGTCTTTCATTTTGCTAGTCATATCTCTAACTACGGCGCTAAGAGCTGTACCAGCCTCAGAGCCTTTAAGTCCCTGATTAGCTAACATAGATAAAAGAGCCGTAGTAGTCTCTATGTCTTGCCCCGCACTCGCTAAGTTAGCTGAGCAATTCTTATAAGCCTCTCCTAGCTGTTCTGCGCTTGTATTGGCGTTACCCTGAGCGTATGCTAACAAGTCGGCAAAGTAAGCGCTCTGGTCTGCCTCCATACCAAAGGCGCTTAAGTAGTCCGTTACCATATCAGAGGCTCTAGCTAAGTCCATACCAGAGGCACTCGCTAAGTTAAGCACGCCACCTAAGGCACTAGCTGAGGTCTTAGCGTCCCAGCCAGCAAGAGCCATATACCCCAAGGCGTCGGCACTCTCTGAGGCGCTAAATTTAGTAGTACTACCAAACTTTTTAGCCGTTTCTGTAAGTAGCTTTAAGTCCTCGTCAGACGCTCCGCTTATAGCTTGCACTTTTGACATTGACGCTTGAAAGTTAGAGCCTACTTGTATAGTCGTACTTATAAGCTCTTTCATTTTATTTATAGCGTTGGTAATCACATTAGCCACTATATCAGCTAAAGCGCCCTTAAATACAGTAAAGCCTCCGTTAGCGCTCTCTGCTCCGTCTCCAGCCTCTTTTAAAGACTTCCCTAAGTCGTCTCCAGACTTAGCCCCGTCGTCCATTTCCTTAGTTAGTGTGTCTAATTCTCTTGACGTCTTAGCTACTTCTGCCTCTGCGCCGTTTAGCTGTATTCTTAAGTCGCTCATAGACTTAGTATTAGCATCTTGCGCTTGCTGGGACTTCTTAAGCTCGGTCTCTAGGTCTTCTACAGCGCTAGCTTGATCTTTATATTCTCTGCTAGTAGTTCCTAAGGTAGCCTCTAACTCGCTTAATTTCCGCTTTTCCTCGTCGTACTTCTTGGCTAAGGCGTCGTTTTTCTGCGTATTTTCGGCGTACTGGGTAGCCATTTCGCTATATTGCTTTTTTAATAGCTCTACTTTGCTCTTTTGTGCCTCTAACTTCTTGTTAAGCGCCTCACTCTTAGCACTTAACGCCTCTGTAGACTTGTCGTTTTTATCGTACTGGGCGCTAACTAACTTCATTTCGCTAGAGACTTCTTTTAAGTTCTGCGTTATATTCTTTAATGCTTGTCTATACTCTGTCTCGCCCGTAAGTTTGACAGCTCCACCAAACCCAGCTATAGTAATCGCCTCCAATCTTGCTAGCTATATCCACTCGTCGCTTTTCGCTTGCTTTCTCTTTGCCTGAGCGTAGGTAGTTTTACCAAGAGTTAAAGATAATTCTAAGTCGAAGTCGTCCTTATATATCTGGTACTCTTGGTTAAACTCTCTTAAAGTCAAGCGCCCTACTTCTCGATTAGTTAGAGCTAGCTTTTTTCTCCCTATAAATCTAAACCACGCAAAGTTAATAGTAGGATCGCTAACCTCGTCGTGGATTATTAGTTTTTTTCATCACTCTTGACAGAGTTAATTACTGTGTCGTTAAGTCGCTGAGTAGCCTCGTCCATTCCTACATCCGTAAGCAAGCGTCCTACTTGCTTAGTAGTTAATAACTTCTTAGGTGTGTAGCCC
>JAEEGL017147643.1_pt1 | contig 11921 bp, 8 predicted proteins | sample 9134231 | NCBI WGS metagenome assembly JAEEGL01 (sample SAMN16246548, study PRJNA631951) | gut metagenome | biome: gut microbiome; feature: rumen; material: fiber-attached | host: Bos | place: Iran: Karaj | collected 2018-10 | reverse complement strand
TCGGTGAGGTTCTTGACTGTTCGTCCCTCTATTTTGCGTTTGTATTTTTCTTTAAACTGTTTTTCGTTTTCGATTACTTCTTTTTCGTTATCTGAGTAATATTGATATATTCGTTTGCTTAAGTAATAACTGTTTCCTATGAAGTGGCCCGAGTAGTATCCGCCGTGATTGAGTAATGATATGAATAGTGGATAACCTTTACTGTCTTCAAAACCGGTATCAAGCCACAGGTATCGGATATCTCGCGATCGCTCGTCTTTGCCGTTCATTGCATTGTCGAAATAGAACTTAGTGCTTTTCTCGCCTTGAACGAACTCTATGATGTCATTGATATCTATATTGTCAAATCCACACTCTTTTTGAAGTATGCCGATCATCTCGTCAACATTGTCAACTATGATGTTCCTGTCGAAATTAACTTCGCCCATAATTTGTCTCCTTTCATTTGGTCTTAAACGCCAGCGACCGTAGAATACTTTGATCCTACGGCCGCCAATTGATTATCTTGTTTTGTATCTCTTAGAAGATATCTACTGACTTGCCGTCCTTATCGAAAATCTTCTTCTCGTTGGTAACTACATATACATCACCACCGAGTTTTGCTGCTTTCTTTTCGAGTGCCTTGTAATCGATCTGCTGACCGTCGATCTCGAATATGACCTTACCCAGCTTTTTCTTAACAGGGCGGCCGGGTTTCTTAGCTACAACTTTCTTGGTTGCTGTTTTCTTTGCATCTGCCTTTTTAGCAGGCGCCTTTGCAGCAGCCTTTGCGGTTGTCTTCTTAGTAGCAGCTTTCTTAGCGGGAGCTGCTTTCTTTGCTGTCGTCTTCTTAGCTACCGGAGCCTTCTTTGCAGTAGGCTTCTTAGCGGCTGTCTTTTCTGCTGCGGGTTTCTTTGCTTCAGGAGCTTTTGTCTCAGTAGCTTTTACTTCTTCTGCCATAGTAATTGTCCTCCGTGAGATTATTAGTATGTAATAATTGTATTATTCAAATAAGTAACCGTCAACGAAGTAAATAATAATTGCCAATCGAATAGCTTATTTGTAATGATTTACAAGATCAGTTTATAGCCTTCATTTAATGCACGCTCTCTTAATTCGTACAGTAATTTAGATTGATACGTGTTAGGCGGGCCTTTAGTATACATATCAATTGCTTTTTTTATTGCCTTCATTTCATCAGGAGTAATATTAATATGTCTTTCGTTTAGAAAAACTAACAACCTGTTCCAATCGGCAGGAGGATAGTTACACACTTCTGATTGAATGAAAATTTCATTGTCTTCCTTTAAAGACTTTTTTGCAGAAGATTTGCTGGATGCGTCATCAGCTTTACTTATACATGCATATAGTACATCTTTGCTCAGATTGTAGTTGCATTTTTCAATTACACTATTCCAGCATGCAGACTTTTTACACCATGAAGATATATTTTCGGTAGGTCTATTCGGGTCGTTAATCGCATCATAAACAATTTTGGTAATTGGAACCAATTCGTTGATAATACTATCAGGGATTTGCTGATTATCCCAAATCCACGAGAAATCAATTACATATTCAGAATACTGCTCCTTCATCAAATGTGAGAAAAGGGCAATAGAATAAGTAACGATATTAGCTCTATAACCACCTTGATACCACTCCTGATTTGAAACAAGTGATTCAACGGAATGAAATAATATACCTAATGATACTGTATCTTTAAAGTATTTCTCGTTGTATTCTTTTTCCTTAGTTTCATAATCCTTTTTTATAGCATCAGCAAATCTATTGAAATTATCCTGAGCACCTTTGCTTACACTATCCGGCATTTCAGCCCAAGAATTCCTGAACTTGGCAAAATCAGTCTTTCTAAACATTTGATTCTTAGGGTACTTAAGCAGGAATTCCCTGATCTGAGCTGATGTTTTTCCCAATTGAGCTTGAACATACTGTCCCTTGGCTCTTTCAAAAAACCAATAAGTATCATACTGTTCGCCGTGTTGGGGATTAACGCGACAGGTTCTAGAAAACCTTTCCATCCTGATACAGAAATCATGATTGGAAAAGAAATCTGCCGAATCAACTTTTGTTTGCGTGTTGGCATACTCTGCTATTAATGGAATAACCTCGCTGGCATCTTCTTCTTTAACAACAGTTAGTTTCATAGGAACGAAAATTGTGCTCAAATCGGACTTATCTTTGTATCTTGAATTGTATAAGGAAGCCGTTGTCTGACCACCGTTTACAATTTGAAATCCAACAATTCCTTTTAGATAAAGCTGTCCATTCTTTGTTTCTGTGTGTACATCCGAAGCGGTTGCTGCTATACCGTTGTTGTATACAAAAAATCGATCCGGCTCATTAACGATAGTTCTTCTTATTCCGGCATTTGTTGATTTAGGCCTGCAACCCAAAAATGATCTTACATTTCCTTCTAGCAACTCGCTATCAAGTTTTTCATAAAGATTAGCCAATAGGTCTCCTGGCATAGCACACATGTAGCACGGGAAAGCGTTAGATTCAACCTGCAAGCATTTTACGGGTGAACCACCATATTGCTCGAAGTAAATATCTCTAGTTTCTCCTGAGGTCTTTATGTTGTCATAGAGCCTGTCTATTGTCCATGCAACATAGTCAATAGTAACCTCATTAATCTTCTGTGATTCTATCGATTGTAATTGCTTGCTTCTTAGCTTATCTGTAATCAAATATACTTTTATTTTCCTTATCGAATGATTCGAGAATCCTTTATAAAGAATAGTAAACAACTCGAATACGGGATCGCTCTTATCAATATCGTACTTAAGATTACCGTTAATTGACTCTTCGATGAAAGCAGTGCATTCTTTGCAGGTTTGCATCGCATCTGTTTTGGTTAGATTCTTTGCTTCATCACTATCATCAAAAACAGCTATAACAATTGTAACCGTTTCCTCAAAAGCATTTTGAGAATAACCATCAACCCTAGCCGTTCTTCTTCCAGCCTTGTATGGTCTCTTATAATGAGCGCAGGTAAAATCTATGACAAATCCAGCGTCAGCTAAATACTCTGCAAAAAGATTAACAAAGCTCGTTACTCTCATCTCATTATTCGCGATGGAGTTATATGTAACAGAGTCTAAAAGAGATTTCCTGAATGCAACAAGGTCATTATCCATTTTTATCCCACCCCCTTATTAGATTGATGCTTAAATCGTATTTTGTATTCCTAATTGCAGGATGAATATCCGCTCTTCGTATTCTGGGGAAAGAATCATTCACATTGAAAATGTCTTTTCCCCTAATCATAAATCTATACTTGCAGTAGTCAGAATTAAAACTGTATCCTTTGGCAAGCAGTTTTTGATTTAGTTTAGCTTCTGTGTTAATACCAATAAGTGATTTAAGTTCGGCAATTTTATCATTCAGATCAAAGGAACCATTGTCGTTGGACGAATCCAATCTGTAAATTACAAGATCTCCATCAGATTCGCTGTCTAATTGCTCTACAGAAGAAATGGTTACATAATCCTTTGTTGATTCAATCGCTTTTATTTCACTCCAACTGTCATCATAAACAAAATCGCGACTGGCATCTTTATGTATTTTCCAAGCATCTATTATTTGATCAGCATCTGCAGAATTCATAATTCCATCAATAATGAACTGGATTTCTCCGATGAGTCCTTTAATTTCGTTTAGCGGTAATATATTTTGTGCTCTTTTTGATAATAATTCATACCACTTTTTGAAAGCCGCAAATAGAGCATCTCTAGCTACTCTTTCATCTGGAAAACTTCGAGAAGACTCAATTAAATCGAAACATAAAGATAGATATTCAGTCTCCAACTCTGGCAAGAGCAACTCTATAGCGAAGAAGTATTTATTCTTGTTTTCATAGTTCCTAACTCCGATTGCATAAGTGGATTCGAACCTTTTTTCCTGTTTTTCTGTAGGTATTATTAGTTCCTTGTTGCCAGAAGAATTTATGTTTAAATACATGTGAAGTGGATGGGTGTGATCAACCAATAATTGTCCTGCGCCATTGCATTTGTTCCATTTTTCCAATAATTCATCACATGTTTTCATCGACATAATCATCACCTTCTTCAGCTTCTAATTCCTGTGCAACCTTGTTTAGATAAACTCTGATCTTTGTTGGTTTATTGGCTCCGTTTTTACTCTCTTTGTAGTTCTTTTCTGATGGGAATCCCAAACTGATCGCCAAAACAATTTCATTAGCATAATCAGTATAATTCTCGGTATGCTTTTCTCCATTATCATCTTGTACTTCTTTTTGAAGAAGAATGTTATGAATGATCAGCATAGGTGTATCTACAAATTCATGCAGAATATAATCATCCGGCACTTCTTTATATTTTTCGCTTTTTCTACTGATTGACTCTTCGAGTTTATGCCACTCCGTTCTTACATCAGACATTGTGATACCATCTTTAAGACCGATAGCAGTACAGCCACCAGTTCCAACTTTAACTTTGGTTCCTGAGATTTTTATCTCACCGCCATCCCAAGTGGATGTTCTCCTTTGAGCTCCTATCGGGTATTTCTCACCATTGCTTAGTTCAACGGTATAATCTGGTTTGTTATCACCGTTTTTAACAAAGACATTCCATAGCCCACCATTCGTTTCAATTGTCGATGATAAAGAACTTGATTCGAAGTAATAATTCCAAAGTTTTGTCTTAAACAACTGAATAAATTCTGCTACATCACTTGCCTTAACATTTTTGAAAGAAAGGTCACCATTATCAGAAAACTGAGCATACTGACTTATTTTTAATATAAAATCGTCAGCAACTTTTCTGTTGTTCTCTAGTTTTTCTTTATTATCAAACAATCTTGGACATTCAATTAACTTGCCTGCAACATCAACATCAAGATAATCGATATTTAGTTTAGCGTTTTTCATTTTGGCTTTGGCAGTAGGGATAAGAGCATCTGGATGTCCCTTTATTTTGTAACCAAAATCCAATGGCGTTAAATCATTACGATTCATAGTAAATACTTCTCTCTTAAGAGCTTCCGTAGCATCACTAATGTGTGTGTACCAGGCAACTGCATCATCAGCCATCCAAACCTTAACAAGTTTATCGTATCCAGGTCTATAGCCAAACCATCTGCCCATTTGCATAAGTGTGTCGTACATCTTAGAGTTTCTATAAAAATATGATACACACAGTCCTTCAAGTGTAAGACCTCTAGATAAACAATCACCGCCGATAGCTATTACTCGTAATCCATCATTGTTTTCTTTTTCATATCGATCATAGTCTAAGGAGTCTGCAGACTTTTGATTAACAGAATAGATTTTTATGGTTTTGTTGCTTTCGAACAAAGTGCCTTGAATGGTTTCCCAATCGACACTGTATTTTTCCTGTAAATCATAGTGTTCATAAAGTCTTTTTAATTCCTGCAGTTCGGAACTGTTGGCAAGACCTTCTGTTCCCAGTTTGCTGTATGACTTAATATCAAGGAATACTTGATCCTCCCAAAAGTTTAACACTTGACTTTTCAAGCGGTTCTGAACGTCAACAAATCGACTAATGTTTATCATCATCGATCTATGAGTTTTAGAATGCCCTAATATATCTCTTACTGCATTGGTAAGGACATAGTACCGTATAGCCGTTTTTAAACTGTCAGGAAGAACGTTTATGGTCTGTGTTTTCTTATGACCAAATGGGAAAGCATCCTTGACTTCGTCCGGCTTGATGGGGATTACATAACCTTTGTAATCATCATCTCGAAACATCTTCTCGCTTCCAATATATGGATCAGGTGTAGGAAGACAACTGATGAAGTTATCAGGGAATAAATCCGGATCTATTGTATCAGTACCGTCTATATAAGGATCTATGAAGATATTAGCAAATGGAGTTGCAGTAACAGCAAGGTATGTGGAGCGAGTAAAAATCTTTAGAATTCTGCGAATGCCCATGTTTATTGCAGTGGGATTCTCATTGTCTTTTGTATTGATAGAGGCATCGTCTGCCTCATCATCTATAAGTAACATCGGAACATTTAGTTTCTTGTTTTGTTCGCCGCCAAGCCACTTCCAAAGATTTGTTAAGACATTAACATTTTTCTTTATTACGAATAATCTAGGCATCATGTGATCATTAAATGTAATTGCTTGGGCATCAGCAACCTTGATGCTAAAGTCTGTTACATTTGAAGTAATAGCTTCAAGCTGATACATACCGCAATCGCCATAAAGACCAACACCAACTGTTGTGGTGGGGAGTGCCTCTCCTTTCTTGCGATTGGCATCATCTTTTCTGACACCTACACAGTCTGATTCAAGTCTTTTCTGCGTTTGCCTTCTAAGAGTATTTGTTCTTCCTGCAAGAATAATGATGATTTTATATCCAGCATCAACCGCCTTGTTGCATATAGAGGTGTAATTAACTGTTTTGCCGGATTGTACGTCTCCAATTACCAGACCTTTCCTTTTCCAAGGTCCGCTTTTATTCGGATCGCCTAATCTATTCACGATTTCATCCGTGTTTCTATTCAATTCTTTAATGTTGTCCGAAGACCAATTTTTTTCTTCAGTCATGTACATTTCGAACCGATGATTGTATTCGTTTCGGGTAGGATATTCAGCCCTAAACTTATCAAACCACTTTAAATCATGATCTTCATCTTTATCATCAATAGAAAGTACAAGTCCAAGAGAAGCTATTCTTGTTTCTCTAATTTGATCTCTGGCAGCTAGGAATTCGGCATCTGTATATGAAAACTTACTGCTCGCGCGAACACGATCGGCCATTTGGTTAAATTCGTCCTCAGTCGGAACAATTCCATCAATATAATAATCTTCATCGTATTGTTGAGCGATTTTTCTTTTCAATAAATCTATCTTATCTATCATCATATGTCTCCTAACTCTTTGAGTGTTATTTCATATTCAGAAAAGGGTCTGACCGACATTATTTCTTCAAAAGCTTCTTGGCGACTTTCTAAAGGTATTTCACTGAGCAATTCTCGTATGTTTTGCTTTACATTTTCAAAGGCTTCATCTACATCTTCAAAAGCATACTTTTTGTCATCATAAAAGTCCGAATGAATTGTATTCACAGGTATGTTTTGTTCAATGAGTCGAATCAGGACTTTGATTCTGTTGGGATTAGGGGATTCTTCATATATCTGTTTAAGCAAGGGGTATTCCGGATTGATGCTATAAATAATGCCTTTTCGGCTTTCCCCTGAAATCCATAATGGAGTATAATCGCGCTTAGTTTCATTGGTAGCCCTAAATCTGTATTTCTTCTTTCCAGAATTCATAGATGGAACTACGATTCGCCTTAAATCCCTTAAAACTGCTTCTGGGGGGAGAGCCATCGATTTCTTTACATCAATTGTCCATAATTCGTCAAGAACACTGGGCATGTCTACTCTAATACGGCACAGTTTTGAAAGATCTGTTTTCCTTGCTAATCTAAACCAGCTAGCAGCAACTATTAGTCTTTTGTTTCGGTAAACATAAAATCCTTGGTTTTTAATTAAGCCCTCTTTTCCGCCCAGCCTGTCTAATTCTTCTTGGGAAATAGAATCAGGAAAAGGAAGAATATATGGCGTAACAATAACTTGTGCTTTCTTATATGCACCATGATTATCTGTATATGGTATTAGTATTTTTTCGCTTGGCCTTTCATCACTGCGAGAAATGTAGAATGGATCAGCCGGTTCAAGTTGTATTTCATTGCTGTATATTGAAAGCTTCTTAAGACCGGGTTCCCCCTGTAAAAATCTATGGAAAGTTAGAGATAAGTGCTCTTCAACTTCCTTTATATGTTTCTTAAAGCCGGTCTCCTTGTCTTCATCTCCAGCGCACATTCTATCCAACGAATTCCATACAACTAGTGTGCCTTCGTCAAGTTTTGAAAGTCTTTCTATTTGTGGAAGTTGATTGATTTCAGGGTTATCTAATTCCAGCAGGTCCCAACTGCCAGTCTCAGAACTCAAAATATAATCTAAATCCCATGAATATGCGCATATTGAATTGTTCTTTTTACTTGCTACTGTCAGCTTCCGACACTGTGATAAAGAAGCCGTTTTTAATCCTAGTCCAAACCTACCGAGATCGTTATCTAAACGCTCAGCAAACGGACTGCTGGATCCATATTTCATAGCACGAATCAAATCGCTTGATGTCATTCCTTTTCCGTCATCTAAGATTGAAACATAACCATTCTCGCCCGGAAGATATTTAATATATATATTCGATGCTTCAGCAGAAATGGAGTTATCAATTAAGTCTGCAACAGCCGCAGGAGTGGTATAACCTATTGCTCGTGTTGACCACATCAGCGATGCAGCATCTGGGGGTAAAGATATAGGTTTCATATGTCAGTCTCCTTCAATTCGTGAATGCCGCATGAAACAAGGTAATTATATATATCATCATAAAAAGCATGGTTTCTGGTTGGATCTTCATCAGGATCAACTCCATTCGGGACAAAAATAACCATGCCTTGCCTTGCTCTTGTTAGCAGGACTCGATAGGAATTAAGCAAGTAGCGTTTTTGTTCTTCTTGTCTTCTTTTCTGCCAGTTTGAACCTCTAAAACTATAGTAATCCCATTCTTCATTATTAGAGCTTCTCCTTAAGTCTGCGTCCCAACAAACTATAGCCCAATCCAGTTCCAGACCTTGGACTTTAAACTCGCTTGCGACTATTTCCAACATGTTAGATGATCTTAGGTCATCGCTGGGTGCTAAAAACCAGTTTTTTACATCAATATCCGTTGGAACATATATGCCTTCAGGTTTTAAGCGCTGGGCACTGCTACAGGCCAATACGCCGCTTCGTTGAGAACCACGGACTTGCTTGCGCACCCATTGTTTTGCACAACTAATATCACGAGTAATATAGATTGGATATTTTTCAAAAATAGAATCATATACGTTTTTTGTTTCAACGGGTTTATTGTCAAGCAATGAATCTACAAATCTGCACTGCTTATCTGCTCTGAACGATCTGATAGATGTTTTTAAATGCAATTCAGATACTGGATGGCAGCGGTTACAGTTGATAATCATTGACTTGTCAATATTTTTATCCTCGACTTGATCGAATATTTCTGGTGAATAGTACAATTCCCAATCATGGAATTCATTAATTCCGCAATTAAACCATTCATTGATTCCAACTTCACCATCATAAATATCTTGTCCGAGCCCAACAAGACATATCATAACAGCCCAATCTTGGTGTCTGTCCATGATACTGTAAAGAAGATGCGGTTCACTCACTGACAATACTGGGTTCTTGTCGTGTTTTTGCGTCATCTTTTTCTGATTCCAAACTCTTTGAGCCTCATCAAAAATGAGAATGTTTTCAGGGGTAGGACGGTTGTGTGCAGAATTATCTTTTTTAAAAGCGTAACTGCTTTGAATAAGAGCATTTATTGCGGCTTCTGTTTCTCTCTTATTCTCTTTTTTTATCTTTACACTTTTCTTCAGCGCCTCTCTAAGCACTTCGACAAGGGGACCATTGCCTGAAAGATATACACTTAACCCTTGATTCCCGTTCTCTAAGTTCTTGGCTACAACATCAAGACCAACGAGTGTTTTCCCGGCACCCGGAACTCCAGTTACAAAACATATGCTTTTTTTGCCGTGCTTTCTAGTATTTTCTATTATTTCGTTTATTTTGTTTTCGCATGCGTCTATATTGTCTTGCCCGGCCTCTGATTGAGCAATTTGACTTATGTTATGAGAACTGTATGCTTCGACAGCTGCCGCAATTATAGTCGGAGTTGGATAATAAGGAGAATTAAACCATTTCTCGAAATCAATCTCACCATCGTCACCATATAGTTTTGTTATTTCAGAAAGCTTAGGAACTAGTGTTTCAATGTTTTCTCTCTGAAGATGAATCTGTTTGTCGGGATAACACCCATATGACTGTTCCTTTTTGTAAGGTTCTGCTTTGGTTGCAATTAGTATGGGACAAACATAGAGGTCCTCAGATTCTTTGTGAAAATTCTTAATATCAATGGCATAGTCTTCTGCTTGTTGAGCATCTCTAACAGAGTAAGCATTTTTGCCATTCTTAAACTAAAGGGAGAAAACCATGTGGCGAATAAGAAGTATGACATCAATACGTTTTCCTAATCTCACGATATCGTATTCAAAGATAATATCTCCTTCCATACCGCATGATTCCAATCTGCTTTGTAATTCGCTTATCTGATTTTCCCAAGCATCGGATTGTTCTTTATTCACTTCAAATGAATACTTCACCAATTGTCCAACTATATTGCTGGAAGTATCACTTATGAATCCTGGAATAGAGTTACAATAGTAAGCTTTTCCTTTTTGAGTTGAAAATGTGTACTTGTTCATAGTGCTCCCTCCATAAAGTCAGACATAACAATTTGTCTGTTAACTCCAAAAATGTTTCGAAGTGAAGCATGTGAGTAGGGAGACGTTTGGTGATTTTCAACAAGCTTAATGAAGTTTCCTACTGTTATTCCAGATCCGGGAACATTACATTCGCTGACTTCCGATTGGATTTGTTTGTCTATAGAATCAATGAATCCGCCAGCAATATATGTAAAAAAACCTATAGGATAATCAGAGTTGCTATAATTGGAAACATTTTCAATATAGTTATGTACCATTCTGTTGTGGTGATCTCCGCTAATAGAATATTTACTGTATGCTTTGTTGTCGATAATTGCTTGGTAGCCATCATCATCCGATATCAAAAGAACGTCAGGAGCAGATTTGCTTCCAGTTTGCCCAAGATGAATAGCATTATAGCCAAGGATATCTTTAAAAATGCTGGTTGTTGCTACTTCAAAATCAGTAGCTTCATCTCGTCCTTTAAATGCCATCTCATAATATCCGGAAAGGAAACCACCGATAGCTCCGTACGGATATTCTTTGTATAAAACAGTTTCAACAAGAACCTTATCAGTTCCGGTCTCTTCAGCTATCTCAAGAACTATATCGGCATTAATCTGACCAATTGGCCTATGCACAGAATGAGCAATGAAAGCTTGTCTAATACGTTGCATTTCGATTAGCTTGCTCGATATAGTGCCTGTTTTTAATAGGTTTCGAGTATCTTTTTGGTGCCAGGGATCCAAGCCGTATTTTCTTTGGAAGAACTCGTGATCTTCTGGTCTGTCTATAAATGTGATTTTTTGCAATAGGATTGAATAAACCTCATCATATTTATCAGGTGACAGATACATCTTCCTGTCTTCACGGAAAACGAGCTGAGTATACTCCAGCCAATTAATCATAGTGTTGGCAGTGTCAGTAAGATGGCTATATGGATGATCAAGGTTTACTCGGCCTGTGGAAGGAGCGTGTCTGTCAATAAAATCACATGCTAAAGACTTGTCTCCAGATTCACGAAACGCCTGTAACCTTTCTACAACAAATTCAAAACACTTCTGGGAATCATCCACACCCTCAGTCATAACAACTTTGGCTATTTCTTCTTCTGTGAGATATTGGATTCGCGAATCGTTAAGCAATCTTAGCAAAAAGATAAACGGGTGGACTTTGAATTTATTAGAAACATGAGTCTTAATTCCAAAAGGAGAAGGAAACTGATACTTGAGAACTTGTGCCTTTAGAATATCAACAGGAGACTTTCCGGCCAAAATAGCTTCGCCAGCTAAAGTGAGAAATGGGGTTCCTGTACTTTCTTGAATAAAGATCAATCCCAGGCTTGATAGCCAAGCCTGATATGTTCGCCCGCCAGAACCAGAATGATCTCTGCGTTCTCCTATACGTTTAAGACCGTCTCTCTCCAGTTCATCTTCGAAAAGTATATGTATATTTCTGGCCGCAGACCATCTTACTGATAGGGCAACATTTGAGAACGCTGCCAAGACCTCTGGAATACTATTAAGTTTTCGCTTTGGTCTGGTGACCCACCAGTAATTTAGTTCGGCCATATGTTTACTCCTTTAGATT
>JAEEGL016969281.1_pt1 | contig 11921 bp, 6 predicted proteins | sample 9134231 | NCBI WGS metagenome assembly JAEEGL01 (sample SAMN16246548, study PRJNA631951) | gut metagenome | biome: gut microbiome; feature: rumen; material: fiber-attached | host: Bos | place: Iran: Karaj | collected 2018-10 | reverse complement strand
TCGTCCCACCGCTGGATGGTGGCACCGAAGAAGTCGGCCGTGTAGCCATTGAGCATGCGCTGAGCCTCGTCAGGGGAAGTGCTGTTGAGCTGTTGCCACGTCTGGGCGACGAAAGGCAGTTCGCGCTGGCCTTTCTGGATGAAGTAGTCGCGCATGGGTTCCAGTACTTTGCGACACGTTCCCCAGCGAATTGTGGCCAGTCGGTTGGCCTTTCGGTAGTGCCAAAGGGCAGCATCGTCGCGTTCGGCATGCTGACCGCAGGTCTGCAACAGTGGCGGTAGCGCAGTGGTTCCACAGAAAATGGGGAAGCGAGGACTCTCACCTGGGTTATCGAGTGCCACCCATGCCACACCTCCTACCTCATCGGGAAGCCACGAACGCAACTGGATGACGGTACTATAGGCACACCAAGGCACACTGACGGTGCGGATGTTCTTCATCACGGAATCGCCCATGGCGTAGTACATGTTAATCTCGTCGGGACGCATCCAGGGGTTAGAGAATGGTGAAACGATGCTATCGGGTTCGTTTTCAACCAGATTGCCCTGCTTATCCTTCCGCTTTGGATTCGGAATGAGATGCCTTCCGCTTAGGTTTTTTGCCGTACCCTCGTAGTAACTGCCAAGCAACTGCATGACACGCTCGATGCTGACCAACGAATCGGGACGTACGGAGAGGGGCAGTTCCTCAATGGTGTCGCTCAGGCAGAGCGATGGTGCCAGCTGACTCATGATGAAGTGCTCGCGTACGCTATAGTTTTTCGGCTCGTCGAAATAGTTACCACCGCTATAGGCCTTCCAGAATGAGAATTCCGACTTGCCGTCCCACAACTTCAGCCGACGTGCCACTTCAAACACATTATCGGAAGCCATGTAACGGTCAGCATTGCTGAGGTCAAGACGACCAATGCGCGAGATATTAGCCGACACGGCAATCTCATCGTCGGGAATACGCACAGCTGCCCACACGCCACCAATCTTCTTGGGTCCTTCGCCAAAAACTTCGAATATCCATACTTCATGCTTATCGGCAATGGTCAGGCATTCGCCACTGTCGCCATAGCCATACTGACGAACCAAATCGCCCATGAGACGGATAGCTTCACGGGCTGTAAAGCAACGCTCGAGCGCAATGCGGGCCAGTTCTTCAATCATGAACATACCCTTTTTGTTCTGCAAAGTATCACGTCCAGAAATCGTGGTCTCGCCCATTGCCAGTTGCTTCTCGTTCAGACAGGGATACGCGGTGTCGAGATAGCGGAAAGTATGCCGTGCTTGAGGAATGACGCCACGTCGGTAGAGTTTTGTACTGTCGACTGCCGACTGTGTGTGCATACGCCCTTCGTAGATGGCAGTAACGGTATCGCGTTCATAATCACGGGCTGGCACCATTTGCATCCATGTCCGATACCAGGAGTCGCACGTGTGCGACGTCATTACCGAGCCATCGGCAGAAGCCTTGCAGCCAACCATGATACTGGTACACGACATACGCTGCATGCCTTGGCGTGAGGTCTCGTCGGGTTGGGCGACGACACCGGTGAAGACTATCGACATGAGGAGGATGAGCACGCTTCGGCTTGCTCCATGGTGGCTGAATGGAAGGTTTGTTTTCATGAGTAATTGTGTTGTTTGCCGCTGCAAAAATAAGCAAAAAACACGATACTTCCCTCTTTTTCCGTTTTTTTATGCCATCAAAGTTGTGACTTTCGGGAAATATGCGTAAATTTGTAGTCGAAAATAACTAAACATCACAAGCTATGAACCTACGTAAAGTTCTTTTTTCCGTGAGTATCGTCGTGCTGTCGGCCTGTGCCATGACGGCAACGGCGGCTGAGACCGACTACACCCGCTTTGTGAATCCGCGTATCGGAACCGGTGGCCACGGCCACGTGTTCCTCGGTGCCAACGTGCCGTTTGGCTACGTGCAGCTAGGCCCGACTGAACCCACCCGTGGTTGGGACTGGTGTTCCGGCTACCACCACTCGGACTCGGTGCTCATAGGCTTCGGGCATCAGCATCTGAGTGGAACGGGTATCGGCGACTTGGGCGATGTTGCATTGCTGCCACTGCCTGCGAAGTGCGAGGCAAAAGATTCGAAATTTGAAAGTCCACAGATCGTGTTCTCACATCAGTCGGAAACGGTGAGCCCAGGCTACTATGCCGTGAAACTGGGCAATCCCAACGTGTTTGTCGAGCTGACTGCCACGAAGCGAGTGGGCATGCATCGCTATACCTTCGGTGCCGACCAGACAGAAGCTCGCATGATGCTCGACCTGCGTCAGGGCATCGGATGGGACCATGTTGCCCAATGCCAGATGCAACAGGAAAGTTCGACGGTGGTCAGCGGCTACCGCCACTCTGTAGGTTGGGCACGTAGGCAGAAGGACTTCTTCGTGATGGAGTTTTCGCAGCCTGTTGAACTGACTAAGGTCGATGGCGACACGACTGGAGTGCTTCAACTGAGCCGTCCACAGGAGCCATTGCTGGTGAAAGTAGCCTTGTCGGCTGTCAGCGTTGACAATGCCAAGCTGAACATGCAGCAGGAATTGCCAGGCTGGAACTTTGCAGCCACAGTGGCAGCTGCCCGCAAGGCATGGAATGACGAACTGGGTAAGATTCAAATAAAGACCGATGGTCCGAATAGCGACGATATCAGGACCATCTTCTATACTGCCCTCTATCACTCAATGACAGCTCCGTCGGTGTTCAGCGATGTCAATGGAGAGTATCGCGGTGCCGATGGCCAGGTGCACAAAGGCAATTTCACGAACTATACCACGCTGTCGCTTTGGGATACCTATCGCTCAGCCCATCCGCTGCAGACAATGATTCATCCCGAGAAGCAGGGTGACATGGCTCAGACATTCCTGCACATCTTCAAGGAGCAAGGAAAACTGCCTGTTTGGCACCTGATGGGCAACGAAACCGATTGTATGGTGGGCAACCCGGGCATCCCTGTGCTGGCCGACCTGGTGCTGAAAGGCTACATTACCGGACAAGACCGTGAGGCTGCCTATGAGGCCATGAAGACTTCGGCCATGCTCGACGAGCGCGGCATGAAGGAATTGAAGGAGTATGGCTACATTCCCTTCGACAAAGACGAAACCAACGAGACGGTAGCGAAAGGCTTGGAGTATGCACTGGCTGACTGGTGCGTGGCACAAGTGGCGAAACTCTTGGGCAAGAAGGCCGACTACAAGTACTTCATGCAACGTAGCAAACTCTATCAGAAACATTTCGACCCGAAGGACGGCTTCATCAAAGGTCTTTCCTCAACGGGCGAGCGCCGCACACCGTTCAATCCGTTCCGTTCGGCTCATCGTGCTGATGACTTTACCGAAGGTAACTCGTGGCAATACACATGGCTTGTACCGCACGATGTGCACGGACTCGTGAAGACGTTCGGCTCAGAAGCACGCTTTACCGAAAAACTCGACTCGCTGTTCATCGTTGAGGGCGACCTGGGCGAGGATGCTTCGCCCGACATCAGCGGCCTCATCGGACAATATGCCCACGGCAACGAACCATCGCACCATATTCTATATATGTATAACTACGTGGGCCAGCCTTGGAAAGGGGCTCGTTTGCTGCGCCAAACCATGAAAGAAATGTACTTCAACGACTTCGATGGTCTATCTGGAAACGAGGACGTAGGTCAGATGTCGGCATGGTATATCCTCTCAGCCATGGGACTCTATCAGGTGGAACCCGCTGGTGGCAAGTACTGCATCGGCTCGCCAGTGGTCAGCGAGGCTGCTATTAACATGGGCGACGGAAAGATTTTCACCGTTCATGCCACTAACAACAGCGACGAGAACATCTATGTGCAGCGTGTCTTGCTCAACGGCAAGCCCTACACGAAGTCGTACATCATGTTCAACGACATGAAGCGCGGCGGCACTCTCGAACTTCAGATGGGTCCGCAGCCCAGCGACTTCGGCACAAAGACGAAGGACCGTCCATAATAAGGAAACAAAAGACCACAGCTACAAGATAACATAATCACGTGACAATATGAGAAAACTAACTATTATTTGCTGTTTGGCAATGATAAGCCTCGGAGCTATGGCTCAGGCTGAATACGGCAAGGAGTACATCAAACGCATTGGCGAGAAGAGTTCGACCTACGTGTCGCGCCGCCCTGCTGAGAAAGAGCGTCTGTTCCGTTCCGACGTGATCGACAAGAAAATCAAGGAGGTACAGAAACTGCTGAAAGACAATGAGAAACTCGCTTGGATGTTCGGCAACTGCTTCCCCAACACGCTGGAAACCACCGTTCACTACTCCGACGCCTCGGGCGATGATGATACATTCGTCTACACGGGCGACATCCACGCCATGTGGCTGCGTGACTCAGGTGCTCAGGTATGGCCGTATGTGCAGTTTGCCAATCAGGACCCGAAGCTAAAGAAGATGGTTCGCGGCACTATCCTGCGCCAATTCCGTTGCATCTGCCTCGACCCATACGCCAATGCCTTCAACCTAGAGCCCAACCCCGATGGCGAGTGGATGACGGACTTCACCGACATGAAGCCATTCCTGCACGAGCGCAAATACGAGATCGACTCGCTCTGCTATCCGCTGCGACTGGCTTATCAGTACTGGCTCACTACAGGCGATGCCTCTATCTTTGGTGACCTATGGCTGGAGACTATTCAAAACATCCTGAAAACCTTCCGCGAGCAGCAGCGCAAGGATGGTAACCTCGGTCCGTATCGGTTCCAACGCCGTACCGAACGCGCCAGCGACACCACACAGAACGATGGTTGGGGCAATCCCGTGAAGCCCGTTGGTCTCATTGCATCGGTGTTCCGCCCCAGCGACGATGCAACGACATTCCTTTTCCTCATCCCCTCGAACTTCATGGCCGTGACGAGCCTGCGCAAAGCTGCTGAAATCCTGACGAAGGTGAACAACCGTGCCGACCTCGCCAACGAATGCACCACGCTTGCCGAAGAGGTGGAGACGGCTCTGCACAAGTATGCCGTTCACATGCACCCGACTTTTGGTCCCATTTATGCCTTCGAGGTCGATGGTTTCGGCAATCAACTGCTGATGGACGATGCCAACGTACCCTCGTTGTTGGCGATGGGCTATCTTGGCGATGTGCCTATGAACGACCCCATCTACCAAAACACGCGCCGATTCGTGTGGAGTGAGGACAACCCATACTTCTTCCGCGGTCCTGCAGGCGAAGGCATTGGCGGTCCACACATCGGCTATGGCTATGCCTGGCCCATGTCGATCATGATGAAGGCCTTCACAGCACAGAACGACAATGAGATTCGTGCCTGCATGCGTCAGCTATTAACCACCGATGCCCAGACAGGTTTTATCCATGAGTCGTTCAACGTACAAGATTCAAATAAGTACACGCGCGCGTGGTTTGCCTGGCAGAACACTCTCTTTGGCGAACTGGTGTTGAAACTCATTAACGACGGCAAGGCCGACCTGTTGGTGCATTGCCTTGATTAAGGAGCCCCGCCCCAACCCTCCCCGACTGGGGAGGGAGCGCGAAACCACATTTTACCGTGCAGAACGCATTGAACCATTTGAACCGCTACGAAGCAGCATCTCAACTAATATGAACATAACAATCCAGGGGCAGCCATTGCCCAACATGCCTTGGGAGGAACGACCAACAGGCTGTCAGGCTCCCATGTGGCGCTACAGTAAGAATCCCGTTATCCGTCGCGACCTTTTGTCGACGTCGAATAGTATTTTCAACAGTGCCGTCGTACCATTTGGCGATGGCTTTGCAGGCGTATTCCGCTGCGACGATACCAACCGCCGAATGACACTCCATGTCGGTTTCAGCAACGACGGACTGAATTGGAACATCAATGAAGATACGTTGAAGTTTGAGTGTGAAAACAAGGAAATCGGTGAGTGGGTCTACGGCTACGACCCACGTGTCTGCCGCATTGACGACCGCTGGTGGGTAACGTGGTGCAACGGCTACCACGGACCAACCATCGGCATGGCTTGGACCAAGGACTTCAAAACGTTCCATCAGGTGGAGAATGCCTTCTTGCCTTACAACCGCAACGGTGTGCTCTTCCCACGTAAGATCAATGGTCGCTATGCCATGCTAAGCCGACCCAGCGACACGGGACACACTGCTTTTGGCGACATTTTCTACAGCGAATCACCAGATATGGAGTTCTGGGGGCACCATCGCCACGTCATGTCGCCTGCTGCCTTCGAGGAAAGCGCCTGGCAATGTATGAAGGTAGGTGCTGGTCCTACACCTATTGAGACCAGCGAGGGTTGGCTCACCTTCCACCATGGCGTACTGCGCTCGTGCAATGGCTATGTTTACGCCTTCGGTTCGGCCTTGCTCGACCTCGATGAGCCGTGGAGACTCATAGCCCGTTCGGGTCCTTACCTCATCTCCCCACGTGAACTCTACGAGTGCACAGGCGATGTGCCCAACGTGTGTTTCCCCTGTGCAGCCCTCCACGATGCTGCAACTGGTCGCGTAGCCGTCTATTACGGATGCGCCGACACAGTCACGGGCCTGGCATTTGGCTACATTCCTGAGATCATCGACTTCACAAAGCGCACCAATATTGTGAAATAAGGAAAACAACGTGTCGCAAGACAGACAAAACGACCATCCCAATGATAAGCGCGAGAGGGCGGAAGAGCTCTTCTCGCGCATTGCTGCCATTATCGGCCAGCCCTCACAGCCCTCCACGCCACGACTCCTCCATGAGACACTGCAGTTGGTGTGCTACTATGGTTTGCGCCATTCACATCATGCCTATGGCAACCTGTCGTCGCAGGTAAGCACGCTCTGTCGCAAACATCACCTGCAAACTGCCGATACGTCTGACCTTCAGCGTCTACGCCGCCAATGCAGTTCGCCTAAGAAGTGCATGCAGCCCGAAGATGTCGCCTATGGATGCCGTGCCCTAAGCAAGTTGATCAGTGTGGTGTTCGATATCGACATCCCAGGTAGCATTATTGGACACATTCCTCCCATCGACAGACCACGCACGCAGTCGCATCTGGTCAACATGAAGTATGTGCGGTGTACGGTAAGTCATTGGGATGAACACTATATCTATGCCACAGCCGACCGTGACGACGCTGACGACTTATTGCGCATCAACTATATTGATACACCTGAATATATCGACCATAGCTACCTTCGCGACATTCTGCGTGAAGGGATGCAATTGAACCTGCTCGACTGCGAAGCACGCGACGACATGCTGACGCCACTGGTCATCGTCGTCGAACCTGATTTTCTGATCGACATCAGCGTGTTAGCCAGTTGTTTCGAAGACTATGGCCACCACCCCCTGCTCTACACGTTGAAACGCTTGCTGCCTCGGCCTAACAACCGCCATACACTTCTTGGAAACTTCGCTGGCAGTGTGCTCGATAACCTCGTGGCCGCTCCTGAAGGTTGTTCGTCAACCAACCACCAGCGCGTCTTCGCTGATGTGATGCGTCAGAATTTCAGAGAGAAAGCTTTGGAGTTCAGCACCAGTGCCGATTTTGATGCAGCAGAGTTCAAGCAGGCAGCCGCCCTTCAAACAAGCAACCTACAAGGCATTGTTGGTGAATTGCTGCACCACTACGACCGGCAAACTATTGTCCTTGAGCCCACTTTTGTCTGTGAGCAGTTGGGATTACAGGGACGTGTCGATATGATGACTACCGATATGAAATTGCTCATCGAGCAAAAATCGGGACGTAACCGCAAGTTGGAGAGCGAAGGCGCAGCCAGAAGTGGAGGTCCATCCTACGGCAAGCAGATTGAGAAACACTATGTGCAGATGCTACTCTATTATGGCGTGCTTTCTCGTAACTTCCAAATTCCACGCCAGCAAATGCAAATCATGCTGCTCTACTCCCGCTATCCACTGCCACAAGGATTGCTTGAAGTGGAACCACTGCAGAAACTGTTGCGCGAAGCCATAGCCCTACGTAATCGAATCGTGGCCAATGAATATGACATGGCTAACGGCCATTTTGCTGATGCCATTGACCAACTAACGCCTGAAACCCTCAACACACTCCATCTGGGTGGATTTTTCTACGAACGCTATCTGTTGCCCGAGCTACAAGCAGCCTGCTCACCCCTCCACTCAATGGATGAGCTGACGCGCGCCTACTTCTGCCGCATGGCCACGTTCGTGCTGAAGGAGCAACTCTATTCGAAAGTAGGCAATACCGAGCACACGGGTAATTCTGTGGCTGATCTTTGGAACATGCCACTCGCTGAAAAACTGGAGACGGGCAACATCATCACAGGCCTGAGGCTCATCACTGGAGATGGGATGAAGGATGAAGGATTAGGGATGAAGGATGAAGACAGACTCTTTACGTTCAATATTCCCGATTTGGGCGACGACTATTTGCCCAACTTCCGGCGTAACGACATGCTCTATCTTTATGACTACAATCCCGATTCCGATCCCGACGTCAGACAAAGCATCCTACAACATGCCACCCTTGTCAGCCTTACTTCAACGAGATTGGTGGTGCAACTTACCAATGCACAGCACAACAAACTGATGATGAGTCCGGAAAAGACATATGCTGTTGAACACGCCGGCAGTGATATCAGCACTTCTTCATCTTTAGCTGGTCTCTTCCAATTGGTCATTGCCCATGCTGATCGTCGCGAGTTGTTGCTTGGTCAGCGAGCACCACAAATCAACACCACACGACAACTGACACGGAGCTATCACTCCGCCTACGATTCCATTGTACTCGCAGCCAAGCAAGCATGCGACTATTATTTGCTGCAAGGACCGCCAGGCACAGGAAAGACATCCATGGCGCTTCGTTTCCTCGTCGAGGAAGAATTGGCCGATCCCTCTGCCCCACTGGTCGATGAAACCTCAAAAGAAGCGCCGAACACCCAAGAACCAAAGGCCCAAGCCTCCATCCTGCTCATGGCCTACACGAACCGAGCCGTTGACGAAATCTGTGGCATGCTCTGTAATGCCGGACTGCCGTTTGTACGCCTTGGCAGCGAATATAGTTGTGACCCTGTCTTCCGACCAAACCTGTTGAATCGCCTGGTGGCAGCATCGCCAAACCTCAACGCCGTAAGGAGTCTGCTTCAACACGTATCCATCGTTGTGGGCACTACTGCATCGCTCATGGCTCGTCCGTTCGTATTTGCCATTCGCGACTTCTCGCTTGCCATCGTCGACGAGGCTAGTCAAATACTGGAACCCAGCATCATTGGACTGCTGGCCCGTCCTTCTGCCATCAGCCAAGGCAACGCCATCCAACGATTCATCCTCATTGGCGACCACAAGCAACTGCCTGCGGTCGTGCAGCAAAGTCCAGAAGAATCTGCTGTCGACGATCCCCTTCTTACTTCTATTGGCATTAGCGACTGCCGACGCTCACTCTTCGAACGTCTGTTGGCAACTCATGTCGGCAAAGATCCACAGCCCGTGGGCATCCTCCAACGGCAAGGGCGTATGCATCCCGATATTGCAGCTTGGCCATCGGCCATGTTCTACCATTACGAACAGTTGCAACCAATACCTCTGCCCCACCAAAAGGAGCCAACTACAGAACCCCGCATGGTGTTTATTCCTGTCGAAGCTGTCCGAGAAACTGCTGATGGAACGACTATGTCGAGCGACAAGGCTAACCGCGCTGAGGCAGAAGTAGTGGCTCGGTTATTGCAACAGGTCTACGAAGAATACGGTGACCGCTTCAACATCATTTCCACAGTAGGAGTTATCGTACCTTACCGCAACCAGATTACGATGATACGGCGTGCCATTGAAGCCCTGAACCAACCATTACTGATGGACATCAGCATCGACACAGTAGAGCGTTATCAAGGTTCGCAACGCGACATCATCATCTATAGTACCACCGTAAGCCATCGCTATCAACTGGACTTCCTCACAGCCAACACCTTCTTCGATCAGGAAATGGCTGTCGACCGAAAGTTGAACGTAGCTCTGACGCGTGCCCGTTGCCGTATGTTTATCGTTGGGCATGAGCCAACTTTAAGGCAGAACCCTCTCTACGCATCGCTCATCGAATACATCAAGAGGGGTGAAGGTCCTCACTAAAAAATGTAAAAAACAAAGTTTCTCTTTGTTTTCTGCTTAGTTTTGACTATCTTTGCAGATTGGAAACCATATCATTACCATAATATCAGAAAAAGAAATGAAGACAAACTATGAATTGCGCTATGCCTCGCATCCCGAGGATGCAAAGCATTATGACACAACGCGTCTGCGCCGCGATTTCCTGATTGAGAAAGTGTTTGCCAAGGACGAGGTGAACATGGTCTATTCGATGTACGACCGCATGGTCGTTGGTGGCGCCATGCCTGTTGACGAATGTCTGAAACTGGAGGCCATCGACCCCCTGAAGGCTCCGTTCTTCACCACACGTCGCGAACTCGGCATCTACAATGTCGGCGAAGGTGCTGGCATCGTGAAGGTTGGCGACGAAGAGTTTGAACTCGGTTTCAAGGAGGCTCTGTATGTAGGCAGTGGCGACCGCGATGTATTCTTCTGTTCGAAGGACGCGAAGAAACCCGCCAAGTTCTACTTCAACTCATGTGTTGCCCACACCTCTTATCCCAACAAAAAGATTACGAAGCAGGATGCCGTCGTTGCCCATATGGGATCATTGGAGATGTCAAATGAGCGTAATATCAACAAGATGATTGTGAATCAGGTCTTACCGACATGCCAGCTGCAGATGGGTATGACGGAGTTAGCCACGGGTTCCATTTGGAACACCATGCCTGCCCACATCCACTCACGCCGTATGGAGGCCTACTTCTACTTCGAAGTGCCCGAAGGACAAGCTGTCTGCCATTTCATGGGCGAGCCACAGGAAACACGTCACATCTGGATGAAGGGCGATCAAGCAGTGCTTTCACCCGAATGGAGCATTCACTCAGCCGCAGCTACCCACAACTATACATTCATCTGGGGCATGGGAGGCGAGAACCTCGACTACGGCGACCAAGACTTCTTCGAGATTACCGAACTTAAGTAAGGAGTGTAGGAGTGTAGGAGTGTAGACAATACTCTTTATCCTTGACTCTTCTCTTTATCCTTCAAGACTCTGTATAGAACAGCTGGTATGGACCTATTTTCTTTTGAAAGAATTGTAGCCTGGCAGAAAGCGCATCAGTTCACGCTGTTGGTTTATAAGGTAACTCAGAGCTTTCCTGATAATGAGCACTATGGGCTCGTTTCGCAGTTTCGGAGAGCAGCGGTTTCAATAGGTGCTAATATTGCAGAAGGCTATAAGAAGTTGGGTAAGGCAGACAAGCTGCGCTTTTTGAATATCTCAGAGGGGAGCTTGGCTGAATGCGAAAACTACATAGTCTTGTCAAGGGATTTAGGTTTTGTTGGCGAAGAAGACTACTTGCTCTTACACAACTCTGCAGAGGAGGTAGGACGACTGCTGACGGCGTACAGCAACGGAATCATTAACAATAACGGAATTAAATAAAACTTGGAGTAATTAGGATGGGTAACTGCTGATGGATAAGACTATCGTCTACACTCCTTCACTTCTACACTCCTACACTCCTAAAAACAAGATTATCATGACCAGTTTAAAAGATTTTTCATTGGAAGGTAAGAATGCGTGGATTACTGGCGCATCTTACGGTATCGGCTTCAACATTGCGAAGGCATTCGTGGCAGCCGGAGCGAAGAACATCATCTTCAACGACATCAACGAGGCTGCCCTCGAGCGCGGACTGAACAACTACCGCGAGGCTGGCATCGAAAACGTGAAGGGCTATGTCTGCGACGTGACCAAGGAAGACGACGTGAAGGCTCTCGTGGAGAAGATCCACGAGGAAGTGGGCCAAATCGACATTCTCGTCAACAACGCCGGCATCATCAAGCGCATCCCCATGCACGAGATGAAGCGTGCCGAGTTCCAGCAGGTCAT
>JAEEGL014930773.1_pt1 | contig 11921 bp, 13 predicted proteins | sample 9134231 | NCBI WGS metagenome assembly JAEEGL01 (sample SAMN16246548, study PRJNA631951) | gut metagenome | biome: gut microbiome; feature: rumen; material: fiber-attached | host: Bos | place: Iran: Karaj | collected 2018-10 | reverse complement strand
CAAACATCTTGCCTTTTTCGCCGCCTCATAAACCTCTTCCTTTGATGCTGTTGGTCGGCCAATAGCAATGTTGTTATAAACAGTATCCTGGAACAGATAAACTCTCTGGAAAACTATACTGATATGATTCATCAAATCAGATATAGGCACATCTCTGATATCCACACCTCGAATTTTTATGCTGCCAGACTTTACATCCCACAATCTTGCAAGAAGACTGGCTATAGTAGATTTGCCACCACCTGATGGGCCAACTAAAGCTATCATCTCATCCTTCTTCACAGAGAATGATACGTTCTCAATTACATCTTTTTCGTCATAAGCAAATGTGACATTATCATATTCAATCTCGTTGCCATCATATTTATCAGGAATTACTTTTGTGCCATCATCAGCCATTTCAAGCTCATCAAAAATAGCATCTATTCTATCTAAGGCTGCGTCGGTAATTGTTATTCTGGCAATCTGCGCATAGAAAGATTTCATGGCAATAAGCACATCAAACATAAACATGATAATACCTAGAAGATATACTCCTGTAAGACTGCCCTGAAGATATAAATAGCTGGCCAATCCTAATATTGCAGTGGTACCAATTCCATATGTCAAAGCACAAGACAAATCCCATGGTGCATAATCAAATTCAAATTTTATATTCTCTTCACAGCTCTTATCAAAACTTAATGAAAGATCTTTTGATTTTTCTCCAAGCATGTTATATGACTTGATGATTCCAATTCCCTCAGCAAAATCAATTACTGCTTTTGCCTGCGCCTCCACACATTCCTGTCTAACTACGGAATGATCCAGCGTATTTCTCAACATCCTTCTACCGATAAAAATGTGGAGTGCAACAAAGATAACTGTCAGAATTCCAATCCTGTAATCAAGATAAAACATCATGGCTGTCATAACTGCCTGGGATACCAAAAAGGCTACAAGCTCTCCCATAACTGTCATACAGTTTTCTTCGATGAAACACATATCGGTTGCTAGAACAGAACTAATCTTTCCGATATTTCCTTCAGTGAAATATCCCATTGGAAGCTTTCTTAAATGTTCGCCCAGCTCCAGACGTTTATCCGCAAATACCATATATCCAGCTGCAGATTGTAAGACGTTTGTGATATGTTCAAATAAAGCCTGAAGCAAAACACATGCTAGTATTGCGCCTCCAAGCATATAGCACTCTCTTACATCCATTATTCCTTCCATGAAGAAATCAATCGTTATGAAGCAAATAAACATGGGCAAACGCATCAAGATACCTTTTATTATGGATGTTAAATATGACCATCGAATACGGGTTTTGTATTTACCAGTGGATTCAATGAGTCTATGCATTATCTCTATCATGCGATACCTCCAATCTTCCATGAGCTTGCAGATACAGATGCCTCCCAAAGTTTTGTATATTCAGGACAGCTCTCTATCAGTTTTTCATGCTTGTCAGCTGCAATGCATCTGCCCTCCTTCATAACACAAATCTTATCTGCATTTTTAATGGTAGATAATCTATGAGCTATTACTAAAACGGTTTTATCTTTAATTATTTCAGCAATTGCTGCATTCATTTTCTCCTCGTTTTCGGGATCCATAAATGCAGTTGCTTCATCTAAAACAATAATTGGTGCATCCTTTAAAATCGCTCTGGCAAGAGCAATACGCTGGCGCTCACCACCTGAAAGCATCTTTCCAGAATCACCAGCCTGTGAATCGAGTCCGTTAGGAAGCTTTTCAATAAAGTCCATGCACTGTGCCCTTCTGGCTGCATCTTCAACCTGAGCTCTTGTAGCTTTAGGATTTCCAATGAGAATATTTTCATAAAGGCTTGTGTTAAACAGGAACTGCTCCTGGGCCACATACGCCACTTGATTATTAAGCTCTTCCAGTGATATATCTGTAATATCCTGATTTCCAATTCTTATTGAACCGCCATCAAGGTCATAATAATGAACCAAAAGCTTTGCCAAAGTAGATTTTCCACTTCCAGATTCTCCTACAAGCGCTGTAGTAGTGCCTTGTTTTAGTGAAAGACTAACACCATGGATTACCTCCTCATCACCATAACCGAAGCTCACATCACAGTATTCCACATCAAGATTTTTGCCCCTGAACTTGTTATTATTGCTCTTCAAAGGCTCATGACTAAGAAGCTTTTCAAGCTCATCAATCTTATAATTTAGCTCTGGGAACTTTCCACCAAGAGTCATAGCTTTTATAATCGACGGGCCAACTGCAAAGGACATACATAAAACAAGAATGAATTTATCAAGGGTAAGTGTTCCATGAAGAATCATCAGTGAACCTACTGGCATGATAAACATAAAAATACATGGGAAAATACTCATGTAAAGCGCCATCCATGGCCAACATTCCTTATACCAATCGAGAGTAAAATCTCTATATGAAAGTACCTTATCTTTGAAGTTCATATATGATTCGCCATCTCTGTTAAAGACTTTTATAACCTCCATTCCGTTTACATACTCGATGATATTGTTATTCATGTCGGCAGCGGATTTATAATACAAATCCATTTTTGCCATGCCTCGTTTCATCATCATGCCCATTGAAAGGATCCCCAATATAATTGGCACAAATGTTAGCAATGCCAATCTCCAATCAAAAACAAACATTAAAACAAGGATTACCATTGGGATGAAAATATTTGCTATACCCTCTGGTATAGCATGAGCCAAAAGAATTTCAATTAGCTCAATGTCATCATTAAAGACTTTCTTAATTCGACCTGTTCCAATATCCTCTATATTTCCAAGGGGCTGATTTTCAAGTTTCCCCTGAAGGGCAACTCTAATATTTTTTAATACGTGGTAGGCACTATAATGCGAAAAGCAAAGTCCTTTGTTATAGAGATATGCATACAAAATTTCACATACCAAAATGCCTAAAACTCTTGGCGCGATATAATCAACTGTAAGTGCTTCATGCCTACTCAGCGGACCCAACAGTTGATATAGAATAAAATATGGCAACACACTGGCCAACACACCGAAGCCTGCTAAAACTGCAGCTATTATGGTGTATTTTTTGTATCCACCAATATATGGTGCTACTTTTTTGAACATTATTTTTTTCTCCTCTCGGCTATGCCATAGCAATATCTTTTTTCTCTAAATGCTTTCTTAGGATTACGTATCCCAGATAAACACCAGCTACCGATAACGCAAATACGATAATTGTTGATACCAATCCCATTACTCCAGAAGTGTACTTTATCATTTCATCCATCGCTTCAGGGGTTTGCCCTCTTGAAATCCATTCTTCTCTGTAACTATCAAGGAAGAACCAGGATGGAATTATGGCTCCCCAAGCCTGTCCAACATGAAATATTCCTGATGCTAAGGCAACCTTAAACACTGGTTGGTTGTTATCCTTTGATGCAATAAAATCTGCTATCAAAGCTCCCACCATGGAAGTCACTACCCAAGGTAAATATCCTGCACCCATGATAGAAAACAGCACCATACAAATTGCCTGCATCAACATGAACTGACCAAACTTTCCAATCTTTCTGCTAATGAAAAAGAAAATAGAGCCTGTTAAAAGTGCGCATATTCCGCAGCTAATAGAATGACCAAATGGACCAAGTGGTGCTATGATAACCATTGATAACATGTAAAAAACCATGTACAGTGCAGATAGCAAAGCTATCATTATTACGTCTTTAATCTTCAACTTTTTCATTACATCTTTCCTCCTGCATATGCTTAAAAATATTATTTAAATCAGATAAAGAATCCTCTGTCAGAACAAAATCTTTCTTTATGGTTCCTTCATCCAAAAATACTACCCTGTCTGCAACATGTCTTATGAATTCATAATCATGAGATATCACAAGTACTCCTGCATTTCTTTTTAACTTCAGTATTTCTTTCACCACGCTGCGCATAGAATACACATCAAGTCCACTTGTAGGTTCATCAAATATGATTAAAGATTTCTCGCAAAGTGTAGCCATGGCTATCTGTAATCTTTGCTTCTGTCCGCCGCTTAAATCAAATGGATGTTTATGTCTGTATGGAAGCAAGCCTAGATTATCAAGACAATTTTTTATGCTCTCTATGTCATTTTTCACAAGTGTTAGTTCATTAATTACTGAGGTTCCAAAAAGCTGATAGTCTGGATCTTGCATAATAAAAAATGGTAATTCATCCGTATCAACAACACCCTGTGTAGGCTTATAGGTTTTACACAAAAGCTTTGCGAGAGTTGTCTTACCTGCACCATTTGGTCCTACAAGAACAGTCACCTCGCCTTTGTGAAGTTCAAGATTTATCTCCTCCAAGATATTTTTGTAGCTAACACTTTTCATGCTAGCGACTACATTTTCATAATTAATGCTGTTCCTAAAAGGCACATCAAGCAAAAAAAATATCAAAGCTTCTTGTGTCATAACCACAACTCTTAAATTCATCTTCTGAATCATATAGCTTTAACTTACCTTTATCTAAAAATATAGCTTTGTCTATAATCCCGTTGAGGTAATAGAATCTATGGTCTGCCACAATTATCGTATATCCGCTATTCTTCATCTCCTCTATAATTTTCCTTAGGAGCATAGCGTTACCGTAATCCAGGTTTGCTGATGGTTCATCAAACAACAGCGAGAGCTGCACACCTAAAAAGTTGCGGAACTATAAAGTATTGAAAGCTTTTTATTGGATGTTTTAATGAAAAGCTAATTCCGCGCAATCTCATGGACTCCAATATGTAGCTGAATTCTCTTTTAAATGTTGGGATATATTTAAGAGTAATCGTCACAGCTATTACCAGAACTCTTGGGATATGGATTGTTTCTAACGCCGATAACAGCTGTGCAGAATTATATTTACGAACTAAAATAGATGCCAAAGCAAGACATGGAACTGATTGTACTAAAACTATAAGAAATAGACCTATAAACTGAAGTTTCTCATTATTTACTGTCAAGTAATAGATTCCCATCATTCCAAAATAAACTATGAAGAGGACCACCAAACTTTTAAACCTACCCATGAGAATTAAAAGCATACTTGCAAAAACAAAAAGAAAAGCTTGTAGATATTTTCCACTTATAAATATATACATGGATGGTGCTATAATATTTATTAGAATTAAAACTATTGGATTTAACCTCAATGACTTCATAACTAACATAACTCCTCGCATTAGATATATCTATCTTGTGTTAGTCTCTACTAACCTTTCAGATAGAATCTACCCCATAACTTTCAATTTGTCAACATGAATTATGTTATAAAACGATTTTAGATATACAAAAAGGACGCCCTCATAAGGAGGACGTCCTGATAAATAAACATTATTCTACGCTCTTTAGAGCATCTGTCATAGGTATTCTTTTGATTCTTCGCATATCAAGCAGTACTACTATCAGATAAGAGACTATAACCATAATCACCATTTTCAGATAATCCCTTGGCCCTGAATAGAATTTAAACCAACCATTCATCTCGTACATAATAATTTCCCAAAATTTACTTATAACAAAAGTACTAAGATTTGCTGTAACAGCTGCAAATATTATAACCATAATTGTAGTAAGTCGGATGAATACACTGTTAATTTCTCCAGAAGTGTAGCCTAATACCTTTAACATAGAAATTGATACCGTGTTCTTTTCAATGATGATTTTTGTAAGCAACAATATCAAAAGCACAGCTATGGCCATACATGCATACGAGAAATAATCCATGTATCCACCCATGGAATGATCAAGCTGTCTTACCATCTTTAAAATATCATCAACAGTAACTTCTGTAAGAATGTTATTCTCGTCTAAGTCATCCAGCTTTTTCTCAGACATGAAGCCTGTGAAATGATCCTCATCATAATCAAAGATATCATTAAAGTTGTCGTTTGGCATAAAGATTGCAACTATACCAGGCTGATTATAGATTCCCTTAATTGTGAAATCGTAAGTATCGCTGGTGTAGTGTTCCTTTAATGTAATCTTCTGCCCCTCCTGAAGACTAAACTTATCAGCAAAAGGTTCCGATACCCATACCTCATATTTATCAGCATCATAAGGAAGATTAAAATATTTACTGTTATTCGTATATCCGTATGCTGTTACTTCCTCATCAACATGCACTCCATCTATTGTAAGAAGCATGCGAGAACTGTATTCTTCGGCAGACTTCTCATCAGTTGTAATCTTATTTCCATCTGCATCCACGGATTTTTTAAGAATATACTGATGATTAGCAATCATATAATCAATGGCATGGTTCTGATAATTCTTTAGTGTAGCAGGAAGCCCCACTGCAAAGCTAAGAGAAATCATTACAAACCATATTCCAATAAACAGGGTGAAATATCCTGTCACATTCTGCATTAATATTCTAAGCCTGAAGCGATTTAAGAAACTCCAACGTGGCAAACGAATAGCCTTTTTTCTTTTTGATTTACTCAAATCTCTTCGTAAGAACTGTAATGGAGAATACTGAAGCTTTCCAGAAATAACCACAAAGTTTATCACTATTACAAGTAATACCGGATATACGGTAGTCTTGATAAAAGCATCAGAATTCCACAATGTCTCATAAGTAGGCAGACTATAGGAATTGTAATACATATTTACAACTACGTTTTTAAAGCATGAGTATCCTAAAATATTACCGATAAGAGCAGCAAGCAATGTTACTATGATAGGAACTGTCACATAATGTCTAAGGAGCTCCCCTTTTGTATAGCCTGAAGCCCTTAAGGTTCCGATTACTGATGCTTCATTTATGATAGTATTACTTACCGCTATTGCAAAAATAAATGCGATAACTGCTATAAGAATAATAAGTAATACTTCTCCCATTATCTTATCTTTTCCAATATCATCCATGGAAAAATGAATAGCCTCATTAAGATACTCAGGGAGATATCCTGTAACCTCATTTAGATGCTCGAAATCAGGATTATTCTCATCTCCACCTGTGGCAGCCAGCTTATAAAGTCTTTCAACAATATCATCGGATTTTAATTTCTTATCCTCGGTATCCTTTGGCTTATCATTATACGTAAATGCGTATTGATAAACTGTTGCCCCTTTAATGCTGTCAAAACCTTCCTGTGTTACTACAGCAACGTCGAAGGTAATGGCATTGAAAATAATCTCACTGTTGTCCTCATAAAGAGCACTATAATCTGAAAAAGCTACCAGACCAGTAACCTTCATATTATTCCCATCAACTCTGATGTAATCACCAATCTTTAGGCCTACATTTTCAGCATGCATTCTGTCTATGGCAATCTCATCCTTAGCTTTTGGAAATTCACCTTTCATAAGACAAATTTTATTAACCTGATCTCTATTTACAAAGACTCTGATGTCAGATTTCTCTGCGTTTTTCTTATTTGGGATGCGTTCACTTACCTGCTTATAGTACTGCTTATAAGTGGTGATTCCCTCATCCTCAATGGCATCTATAAGCTTTTCTGTAGCCTCGTCTCTTAAGTTAAAATAACCATCTGCAATATTGTATTTCTCAAAGGATTCCTTACCTGCCGTTTCCATACTATTGTTAGCTACAAACAGGCCACAAACGAATCCTATAGTTATTACCATTATGCCAAATAAGGCAAAATATTTTTTCCATTCTCCAAGAAGCTCTCTTGGAATTCTTCTAATAAGTGGTGATCTCATAATAATCTCCCCCCTTACCAGTCCAACTCTTCAGCACATATCTTATTATTATTTACTACGTCTTTACGTACCACACCGTCACGGAGCTTGATAGTGTGGTCGGCCATATGAGAAATCGCTTCGTTGTGAGTAACCATAATTATCGTATTTCCGTATCGCTTGTTTACACTTTCAATAAGTCCAAGAATTTCCTTTGATGTGTTGTAATCAAGGGCTCCTGTAGGCTCATCACAAAGAAGAATATCTGGATTTTTTACAATTGCTCGCCCTATGGAAGTACGCTGCTGCTGTCCACCTGAAAGCTGGTTTGGAAGCTTATAGCGATGTTCGAAAAGACCAAGAGTATGAAGCAAATCATCAATATCAAGTGGATTATCCGAAAGATATGCACCTACTTCAATGTTCTCTTTTACATTAAGATTTGGAATAAGATTGTAAAGCTGGAATACATATCCGAGGTGCTTACGTCTATAATTGGTCAGCGCCTTCTCATTCATATCCTCAAGCTTTTCTCCATCAATAGAAATGTATCCAGAATCTGCACTATCAACACCCCCGATGATATTTAGCAGTGTAGATTTTCCTGAACCTGATGGTCCTAAGAGTACACAAAACTCCCCCTTAGCCACCGAGAAATCTGTTCCCCTTAAAACTTCCTGCCTACTGTCACCTTCTCCGTAGGCTTTATAAATTTGTTTTACATCTAAGAAATTCTCTGGCATAATAAGCCCTCCTTTCCAAGCTCATCTTAGTTAGTCTAGCCTTACCTTTGAACGTATGATAATATATTCATATGTTATTTGCAATAACTTCTCTAAATTTTCACAAAAAAAACCGCGGTGTTCAACACCACGGCTAAAATTCCTTTTATAGATTGTCCTCTCCCCAACGTTTTAGTTCTAAAAGAATAGGGATTAATGATTTTGCTTTATCAGTAAGAGAATACTCTACCCTCACAGGCATTTCATCATACTGCACACGTGAAATCATACCATCCCCCTCCAGTTCCTTTAAAGACTGAGCCAACATAGTATTTGTGATTCCAAAAACGGAACGCCTTAAATCTCCGTAGCGCACTACTTCATTATTATCGATGACACAAAGAATCATAATCTTCCATTTTCCACCAACAATATTTAATACCTTCTTTAGTCCACAACTCTCACCTGCTATATCTTCACATAATGGTTCTTTCTTTTCTTTACTCATATTCTTTTCCTCGTGCTGGTAAGTTTTTTCTTACCAGGTTAATTTATTTTGCGTAGTTGATATATTTTCCTTACCACATATAATAAACGTAGTTCAAAAACAAAGCAAGTTTAGGAGTCTATATGGTTAAGAAAAAAGCAAGTCCAGACAAGGACAGATGCGTAGCCTGTGGAGTATGTGCACTACAGTGTCCACGAAAGGCTATCAAAATTTATAGGGGATGCTATGCAGTTGTGGAATTAGAAAAATGTGTAGGATGTGGAATTTGTTCTAAAGCATGTCCTGCCAATGCAATAACAATTAATGAAATTAAGCAGGAGGTGGCAAATGGCTAAGAATAAAATGAAACGTCATTGGTATGAGTACCTATGGATTTGGTCTATCGTTTATTTTGCCTTAGGATTTTTCAATATTCTCTTTGCATGGCTTGGAATGATCGATTTCATTCTTCCTTTGATTTTTGCAATTGTAGGTGGAAATAAATGGTTCTGCAACCACATGTGTGGTCGAGGTCAGCTGTTCTGGGTTTTAGGACGAAATATGAAATGTTCCAGAGGTAAGGCTGCCCCTGCATGGCTATCATCTAAGTGGTTCAGATACGGATTTTTGGTATTCTTCCTTACAATGTTTGGAACGATGGTATTCCAGACCTATCTTGTATTTTCTGGTGCTGGCACACTAAGAAAAGCCATCAAGCTGTTTTGGACTTTTAAGGTTCCTTGGCAGTGGGCTTATAATGGAAGCCTTTTTCCTGACTGGATAGCCCAGTTTGGATTTGGGTTCTACAGTCTTATGTTAACTTCAACGTTAATCGGATTGATTGTTATGGTATTATATAAAGAACGTACATGGTGTACATTTTGTCCTATGGGCACAATGACACAGGGAATCTGTAAATTAAAAAATAATGATAAATAGGAGTCTAAAAATGGAAAGAAAAGAATTAGCAGTAGAACTTAAGCACAACGGCTACAATTGCTGTCAGGCAGTACTTTGTTCATTTAAGGATGAGCTTTCTTGCTCTGAGGGAGATTTAAAGAAAATGGGTGCTTCCTTTGGTGTTGGCATGGGCTGCATGGAAGCTACCTGCGGTGCACTTTGTGGAGCGCAGATGGTTCTTGGCATGAAGAAATATGAAGGTATGCCTATCCTTAGGGACGCTGCAGCTGTAGCAAAGGCTTTTGAAAACAAATGTGGAGCTACAATCTGCAAGGACCTTAAGGGTGTTGAAACTGGCGTGGTAAAATGCGAGTGTGATGACTGCGTTAGAAATGCAGTGGAAGTATTAGAGGCACATCTTTCCAACTAGTTTTCAAACTCTTCTCTTCTATCCATAAAGAATCTGTAATAGGCCTGCACATTTTTAAGCTTGTGCCAATCATTAGGGCCTGCAGGTTCTTTATCCAAATCATAAACAAGAGCATTTTTTAATGACAAGATAAATGGAGAATGTGTTGCAATAATAAACTGGCATCTAAATGCACGGACGGACTGCTCTAGGAAATTCACCAGTTCCAACTGCATCTCTGGCGACAGGCTGTTTTCTGGCTCGTCTAAGATATAGATGCCATTTTCCTTTATCTTGCTAGTGAAATATTTAAAGGCTGATTCCCCGTTAGAATACTCACGAACATTATCTAATAGGGTTTCTCTTATATACTTGGACTGAGTCTTTGATTTAGCAGCATTACGCTTTCTAAGCTCTTCGATATCATCTATTGATTTCAACTGATAAGAGCTGTACTTGTAATCCAGGTATTCCTCCAATCGCTCTTCCCTTTTTGTATCAATCCCTTCATTTAATCTTCTTATATCAAGCATATAATCAAAAATATCATCCGAGGTAATAATAAGCTTTTCTTCCATCTGTGCATTGATATAATCCAGATCACAATAGCCCAGGTAATCCTCATAGAAATTAGAGCGATTATAAGGAGCCATTCTCTCGGCACCAATTTTCTCTGCTATTATATTAAGCATTGTGCTCTTGCCGGAGCCATTGCCACCATAGAGGATAGTGACATCTTTAAACTCTATTTCATCAATCCCCTTCTGTGGCAAAATCATAAAAGGATAAAAGCTGTCATAGCAAGTTCTTTTAATATCATTTAAATACAAGTCCTCAGCTATGCCTGAAGCAAAATAAAAATTCTTTAAGTAAACCAATTTAACTATTTCTCCCGAATGAGCTTATTCTCATTTTATTCCTTTATAATTAGCTGCCTCTTAAGATAATTATGATTAAACTCAAGCCAAGCTATTTCACCAATTATTGCCAAAGCAAATATGATTAATGAAAGCATGGTATTCTCAATCAATACCTGAGATATTCCAAACAAAACCATTGTTATAAACAATAAACATCCATATATTATAAAATTTCTGCCATGTTTACGATTCCATTCTGTGACACTAACCAACTCTTCTGCCTTAGGAGGTTTTTCTCCTGTATTTATACTTACTGGCTCTTTTGCATGAACCTGGACTATCCCTATAATCACAAAAATCAATGAAACTAAAAATGAAATTGATAAATAAATTATTGCTGCTGCCATAATTATTCCCCCTATTCTTGTGTTATCTTAAAAGCTCACCTTCAAAGTATTGTTCCTGAAACTCAATTGCAGACAAAATATCTTCATCCGAATAATCGGTACCATCCAATGAAACAATCCATTTGTCCTCATTATCATTAGTTCTATGGTATACAGCAATAACCTTTCCTTCAAAGGTTTCTAAAGGCTCGTTTGTGCCAAATACATAAACATCCTGCTCCTCGCCATCAGCTGCAAAAACATCATCCACATAACCATAGTTAATTGGATAAATCATGTCCGGATAATCTGGGTGAGCCGAGCCTAATGGACGATCGATATGGCCTTTTACAATAGTACCTATTATTTTATCCATCTCAAGCCTTTCCTTCAATTTCAATAATTGGACATTCGTTATATACATTATTCACAGCTAGTTCCCCCACATTTTCATTATTCTACAATATCTTAAAAATGGTAATTGTGCAATCGAGAATTTATTTAGTGTGGCATATCTT
>JAEEGL014634387.1_pt1 | contig 11921 bp, 8 predicted proteins | sample 9134231 | NCBI WGS metagenome assembly JAEEGL01 (sample SAMN16246548, study PRJNA631951) | gut metagenome | biome: gut microbiome; feature: rumen; material: fiber-attached | host: Bos | place: Iran: Karaj | collected 2018-10 | reverse complement strand
TCGCGGGAGTAACGCGCGATCGCGTATCCTTTCTTCTCGATATCGGTTTGGACGGCGTCGACGAAAAGTACATTGTTCCCGAGCTGGCCGTCGATGATGAAGACGATCAGTACGTTAGCGACGAAACATACGACTCCCCAGAACCTGGAGACGCCGAATCTGAGCTCAGCGACGACAATCTCCTTGATTTTGAGGACGAAGACGTTCCTTTTGAACCGATTGTAAACGAGGAGCAAAAAAACGGCGATTTCGAGGAAGAAGAAGCGGATGAATTTGAAGACGAAATAGTCGAAGCCGAAGAGATTTCGCTCGAAGAAGAACCGGAAACGCCGAAAATATCCGCTCGATATATCGAATTGATCGATTCAGGCGGTATCGGAATCGTCGACAAAGACGATCTCTCCGCAGACGTCGAACAACAAATCCAGGCGGCGATCGACATGGCGGATTTGATCCTGTTTGTCGTAGACGCGCGCGACGGTCTGGCGCCTCTGGACGAATACGTTGCGGAACGCCTTCGCAAGTTGCAGGTTCCGATTATTCTCGTCGCCAACAAATGCGACGGCGAAACGCAAGAATACGACTCGCGGGAATTCCACCGTTTCGGGTGGGGAGTCGTTTCGGTTAGCGCCAAACAAAAGAGAGGTCGAGTCGCGTTGATGGACGCGATCGAAAAGGCTCTGCCCGTCTCCGCTTTTTTTGACGGCGACGACGATCATTTGAAAGAGCCCGAGATGAAAATCGCCATCGTCGGGCGACGCAACGTCGGCAAGAGCACGTTTGTCAATACGCTGGCTCATGAAGAACGCGTTATCGCCAGTCCGATTCCGGGCACGACCCGCGACTGCGTCGACGTCCGATTTGAGATGAACGGCAAGACGTTTATCGCGATCGACACGCCGGGATTTATGCGTAAGAAGAGCCTCGGAAGCGATCTTGACTTCTACGCGTTGACGCGAGCCGAGAGAAGTATTCGTATGGCGGACGTCGTTTTTATGTTCTTCGACTGTTCTCTTCAAATTGCGAAGATGGACAAACAACTCGTTTCGCTCATAGAATCCTACAATAAGCCGTGTATTTTTGTCGTCAACAAATGGGACAAAATGGCGGCGTATAAAATGCCTACGGAACGTTGGGCGGATTACCTGCGCGAAACCTTCGCGACAATGTGGCACGTCCCTATCGCGTTCATCACAGGCATGACGGGCAAAAACGTTTCCAAATTGCTTCAACACGCCGGAGCGCTCTTCCGCCAGAGTAAAATGCGCGTTTCGACCAATCGATTGAATAAGTTGATCGCTGCGGCGTTGAATCATACGCCTCCCCCGCTCTTCCATTTCCATAAGCCAAAGATATATTACGCGACTCAAATTTCGGTTTCGCCGCCGACGATTGTGCTCTTTTGCAATATGCCCGACGCGTTTTCGCCGAGTTATCGTCGCTTTCTTCTGAACGTGATTCGAGACGAACTCCCCATTGGCGAAGTTCCAATTCGGTTATGGTTTAGAAAACGAGATTCCGAGGATCGAAAAGACGAGATAGATCGGGAGCGTCTTACCTGATCGTTCCTTTGTTTCGTCTGCAAACTTTCACACGCCGCCTCTCCTAATCCGAGGGACGGCGTTTTTATCGCCGACGCCGTTTGTGGGCAAGGCGTCCTTTCTTGTCGAAAAGCGTGACTGCGATGTTGTTAAAACGAGAAGAATATGTCGAACAAGCTTTCTTTTTTCGAACGTTTCGAGAACGTCTTGACGACGGATACTCGACGCAAGAGATCCTCTACGGCATGAAAAACGAACTCCTAAGCGCGACAAATTTGCCAATCGCAATCGGGGTGTTGCTTTCAGAAATTAAATTGTCGGGCAAGATGAGCGTCGCCATGCAGAGGATTCTGCACTACTTTACGCCGTTTCAGACGTTTGTCGTCAAAGAAGCTGAGAAAGAAGAAGGACGCTTCGATTTTAGGATAGCTTTGCAAATCCTCGAAAGAGAAGCAAAATACCGTTCCGAGACTCCGACGCCGCAAGGGGCGTTTTTTTATCAATTTGAAACGCTTAGCAGGAACAGACTTGGTTACGATTACGGACTCGAAGCGATCGCTAACGATCCTATCTTCGACGACGCGTGGAAGCATTGGATTAATGTCGTTTTGCGTCGTCAAGTCGGCTTTATCGATATCTCAAAGCTGATCTACGTGCGTAGCGAATTTTATCAACTTCAGGAAGACGAGGAACCGCAACCGGTTCTCTTTGGCGAACGCGAGGGCAGAATAGCCAAAGCGTCCTTAGGTCGCGATCCGCTCTTTCTCTTCTCCGCGCTCTCGCGTCATTTAGGATATCCGTCTGTGCCGCGCATTCAACATGTTGAGGAGAGAGAAGATCCTGTTTTCGCTGAATTAAGAAGAAAAATTGAACTTTTAGAAAACAAATTGCAATTATTGCAAGAAGAGCTTAAAGGCGGAATCAATTTAGAACGATTCTATGTAAAAGAGTAGTAAAAAAAGCGATAAAAAGAGTTATTTTAAACTCTTTTGTTTTTTTTTAGAAAAAAGCGCTTGTAAATCCTTGTATTTCAATATAGAATATGAGGAGTTGACGGAGCTGCGGCGTTTGCGGTCTTTAGAAGACCGTGATTTACGTCGGGTAGCTTTGAACTAATGTAACATTCCTTTTCAAATGTTATCGTTGTTGAAATTATGTCCGTTTGCCTTTTAGCTTATTCGCGTTGTTCGCAGTAAGTCAGGCGAATTTTTAAAGATAGCTCATGAGGATATAGATGACCAAAAAAGAAATCGTTCGCTTGGTTTCCGAAAAATTGGAACTTTCGCAACAACAAACGAAAGAAATCGTCCAAAAAACCTTCGAATCCATTATCGAGGTCTTGGTTAAGGACGGTCGTATTGAACTGAGAAACTTCGGCGTCTTCGAAGTTAAGCTTCGCGCCGCTCGTAACGCTCGCAACCCCCGCACCGGCGTTGAAGTCTGGGTCGACGAACACGAAACCGTCGCTTTCAAGCCTGGTAAGATGATGGTCCAAAAGGTCCAACGCGAACGTAAAAAGAAGAACGCTAAGAAAGCCGCCGCGAAGAAGGCCGCTCCGAAAGTAGCAGCGAAAGCCGCTCCGAAGGCCGCTTCCAAAGCCGCCGCGAAAAAAGGCGCGAAGAAAGGCAAGTGATCTCTGATTTTGCAGAGTTTATCCTTTCGCGTTACCGCGTAAAACGCCGTTTCTTTATGGGACGGCGTTTTCTTTTATATTCGCCTGCCGTCTCTTCTCCTTTCCAGAAAAAGAACTTGTCGCGTTGCGATTGGTCGTTAAATCTGGAGAAAATTTCAAAATCAGACTTGTCAAAAAGGAAAAGAAGCTTATACTGACCTCACCTGTTTAGGAGAGGTGGCAGAGTGGCCGAATGCGCGGGTTTGCTAAACCCGTGAGCTCGTAAGGGCTCCGCAGGTTCGAATCCTGTCCTCTCCGTTATGCCTCGCGTAAGCGAGGTTTTTTTGTTTCTTGTTACCTGAGAACCTTCATAAAAGGTCCTCGCCGCTGTTGAACTTTCTTCGCTTTCGGTTACAATCGCGTCGGACGTCTGATCGAAAGCTTCAGTTAACGGCTCGTTACGATCGGACCGTAGTTTTTGCGCGCGCCCTTCGCGCGGAAGTCAAGGAGCTATCTATGAAAATAGTCGTTTTAGACGCATACACGACAAATCCGGGCGATCTAAGTTGGTCCGCGTTAGAAAACCTGGGAAGTCTGACGGTCTACGACCGCACCTCGCCTGATCAGACGATCGCGCGGTCGCTGGAAGCCGACGCCGTATTAACTAATAAAGTCGTTTTGGACAAGCGAGTTATCGACGCGCTTCCTAATTTAAAATATATCGGCGTATTGGCGACAGGAACTAACGTCGTTGATCTGCCGTACGCTCGTTCCAAAGGAATTGTCGTAACAAACGCGCCAAGCTATAGTACGGAATCAGTCGTTCAAACGACGTTTGCGCATATCCTCAATATGGCGACGCAACTTGTCCGCAACACGACGTCGACAAAATCGGGGGATTGGGTTCTTTCCCCCGATTTCTCTTTTTCCGTAGGCAAATTAACGGAAATCTGGCAAAAACAGTTGGGAATCGTAGGATTCGGCGCTATTGGACGTCGTGTCGCGCAAGTCGCGCTCGCGTTTGGCATGAAAGTCGTAGCTTACGGTCCGCATTTAACCGTCGGTCAAAAATACGACGGGATAACGGCTGTCGATTTAGACGAACTATTTGCGACTTCCGACGTGATTTCGCTTCACTGTCCGTTGACAGAAGCCACGCGTTCCCTCGTCGACGCCAGACGGCTAGCTGCCGTAAAACGCGGAGCCTGGCTTGTCAACACAGGACGCGGTCCTTTACTCGATGAACAAGCGGTAGCGGACGCGTTAGCGTCTGGACAGTTAGGCGCGCTTGGCGTCGACGTTCTCTCAACGGAACCTCCTAAAGATTCTAACCCGTTGCTTCGCGCGCCCAATTGTTATATTACCCCTCACAACGCTTGGGCTTCTTATGAAGCAAGAATTCGATTGATACGAATCGTCGTCGACAACTTAAAAGCGTTTAAGGAAAATCGCGCTTTGAACGTCGTTAATTGACGATTTGACATAATTTAGATCGATCAGGAAAACGACGCTATGCGGTTTGAAACAAAAAGGCGCGAATACGCGGCGATCGCCGTATTAGAGCTCGCGCGCGCGTACCGTGCGAAACGTCCTCTCTCGGCGCAAAAAATCGCCGCTAAATACGGTTTTTCCCAAAATTTTTTGACCCAAATCTTTCAGACGCTCAAAAAAGCAAATTTAGTCGAAGCGGAGCGAGGTCCTTTGGGCGGGTTCCGCCTTGTTCCTAATCCGGAAGAATTGACCGTTGGGTACGTCGTCGGTCTATTTAGCGACGCAGAATCTAAAGAGCGAGAATCTGAGAATATAACTCCTCAAACGGAGGCGGAGGCGACTAAAGCGAAACTCGTCGACGTTTGGCGAAAAGCCGAAGCAAAGCGCCAGGAATATTTGAATTCCGTCTTATATTCCGATCTTCTCACGGAACCTGACGAACAGGAACCGTTGAATTTCTCAATTTAGAACCCTCGTCTTTTTTCGTTTTTTCGACAGTTTTTACCATAGCAAACAAGTCCGATGACAACAAAAGAATCCTCAACGACAACAGACGCCAGCGCCCCCGTTTTCTTCCTCTCCGCGGGAGATCCGAGCGGAGACGTTCACGCCGCGCGTCTGGTGGAGGCGTTGTCGCAACGACTTCCAAACGCTCGTTTTATAGGCTACGCTGGTCCCAAAACGGCGGCGACGATCTGCGACGTGCGCGTCGATCTGACCCAATTCGCCGTCATGATGCTTAAAAACGCGCTTTTAAATCTATTCATTTACGTCAAACTGCTCAATCAAGCGAGCGCGATTTTTCGCAAAGAACGTCCGAGCGCCGTTATTCTTGTTGATTTTCCGGGTTTCAACTGGCAAATTGCGAAAAAAGCAAAAGCGGCCGGCGCGCCGATTGTCTACTTCATGCCCCCTCAAATGTGGGGCTGGGGACAATGGCGCGTCAAAAAAATGCGCAAGTACGTCGATTTGGTTCTTTCATGCTTCTCTTTTGAAGACGAGTGGTTCAAAGAACGCAATTGTCGTTCGACGCTCGTCGGCCATCCCTTTTTCGAAGAAGCGCGTTCAAAAAAAATCGACGCCGATTTCATTGAGTCCTTAAATTCGACGGAGTCTGGAGTCTCGTCTTCGACTCCGTCGACGCCTTTGCAAGGACAAAAAAGATACTTAACCGTTTTACCCGGCTCGCGCAATCAAGAGGTTTCCAATAATCTCCCGAATCTTATCGCGACAATAGAAAAGGTCGTCAAGGTCGCGCCGGACGTCCAGCCGGTCTTTGCCGCGTTTTCCGACGCGCAAGCAAACGAAGTTCGCAATCAATTGAAAGAACGCAAACTCGACTATCCCGTTTACGTCGGCAGAACTTCGGAACTTATGCGCGTCGCGACGTGCTGTCTTGGCGTTTCCGGCTCAGTTTCCATCGAACTTCTCTCGTTGTGCAAGCCGACGGTTTTCACCTATCATGTCAGCAAGTTAGAACATTTTGCGTTGAGATTCTTAAAGCGCGTCAAATATATCACGTTGACAAATATTCTTTACGTCTTCGGGCTCGAAGGCGAAACGCCCTTCTATCCAAAAGGACGTCTTGCCAAAAGCACGGAACACACGCCAGAAGAACGTAAACTAATGATCTGTCCTGAATTTTTGACAAAAGACGATTGTTCCGATCATGCCGCAGAATGTTTGATTAGATGGTTTGTCGACGATGAAGCGCGGCTCGAGTGCGTCAAAAAATTGGAAGAACTGAAAAAGGTAAACGATTTCGTTGGACGTCCAATCGATTTAGCCGCAGAGAGAATCGTAGATTTTTTAAAGCAGTCGTGATAATTCTCAAGGAAACGTCAAAAGAACGCCGCGTTCTCTCTAATACAAGAGCGGAACGCGGCGTTTACCACGCGCCGATCTAAAAGACAATTAACACAATACAGACGAAGTCTGAAAAAACAAGACTGATAGACGCAATCTGCGCGCGACGACGGCGTTTGTTCGTTTGACACATATATCAAGAGAAAGGCAACTCTCTAATTAGTTTCCTTCGAAGTCAAAAAGCGCTCGTCAGCGAAAAGGAAAAAAGACGAAAACCGCCGCGTCCCAAAGGGCGTGCGAAACAATTAACGTTGGAAGCTGTTTGGGATAAAAACGGTAAATCGTCGACCAAACGACGCCAAGAACGGCGGCGGCGACAAGAAGCATAAAATTAAGAGAAAACAAATGGACAAGCGTATAAGAGGCAATCGCCAGGAATGCCGCCATGTTCTTCCCATACAAATCAGAAAAGGTTCGTTGAACATAGCCGCGCCAAAAAATCTCCTCAGCCGGACCTATAAGCGCTAGCAACAGAAAACCGATAAAAAAAGGCGAAGCCCCTTCTTTGAGCGCGTAAACGTGGTCAATTTGGCCGGGCGCAAAAGCAAAAAACCACGCGCTTACTTTATTTCCCAACCAAAATACGCCCCAAAGGAACGCGGCTAGCCCTGCTCCGCATAGGAACGAAAAAGGGGTAAACTTTAACGTTTCGCCCCAATCTTTTCGAAACCGAAAAGAGAGCAAAAGCAGAAGAATCGCCGAGGCGCTCATCGCAGTCCAAAAGGGAACAAACGGCGCGCTCATGGGAAAAAACATGATTCCCCAGAGGACGAAAGCGATCCCAACTGCAACAAACAAACGTCTTTTTATCTGACTCTTCATTTTCTCAAATTCTTCTACAGTTTAACAATCGAAGCCAGACACATCGACGCTATCAATAAGGCGGAGAACGCCGTCTGTAACTTTGCCGTTTGACGGTCAAGACTCTGTATCTTATCTGAATCGTTTAAAAACCGAATGTTTGACGAAGCAAACGGCAACGTCGCAAGAACGACGAGCGAAATCGGGGTGATAGTTCCCAACGCAACATAAACGCCAATAAGCAAATAGGGAACGAGTACCAACAGTCGATAGACCCGCTTCGCGGCTTGAAGTCCGATCCAGAGCGCAAACGTGTGAATTCCGGCGGCACGATCGTGGGGCATGTCGCGAATGTCGTTGGCGTGGAGTATCGCGGTCGTCAAAAGACCAATCGGCAACGAGAGAGCCAAAACCGCGTGAGACAGTTTCGTGGTTAACGTATATTCCACGCCAAGAGCTATACATGGGCCAAAAACGATAAAAATCAAAAAAACGCCAAATCCTCGAAACTTAATCAGATAATAGAAGAGGACGGCGACGGCGCCAAAAATGCCGAAAAAAAGAAGTTTCCAATCGCTTTCATACGCCAAAAAGAGACCTAAGACGGACGCGACGCAAAGTATGGTAAAACCGAAATACAACAAAGTTCGAGGACGAAAAATACCGTCGGGAAGAGTCCTTGATCCCGCCGTTTCGAGAGTGTCCACGCCATAAATGAAGTCAAAATAATCGCTAATGAGATTGCCCGCCAAATGAAATAAAACGGCGGAAAGAAACGCTATGGGAGCTAAAACCCAACGAACGTCGCTATGCGTTGCGTAAAGCCACGCGCAAACGACTAATAGAGGCGCGGCAGACGCTGGTATTGACCAGGGACGCGTCGCGACAAACCACTTTTTCAGTTCTGTTGTTATCTTTTCTTCGTTCATGGAAATAATTCGCTATTTACGACAATAATAACGCGAAGTCCCTGTCGACAGATCGCAAGTCTGAAAGAAAAAAGCGCCGCGCCTTCCCAAAAGCTTGAAAAGATCGCGGCGATACCTGTTTAGAACGGGGTTCAATCAATTTGCCGCGCCAACTGGGACGTTATGCGATAAGCCCCTGATCCGACGGCGACGACGCGACGCGAAGGATTCTCTCCCTTTGCCGTTTGATACGTGGAGTCGAAGTCAAGCGGCGCTTGTTTGTCTCCGTCGACAAGTTCGATCGCGACAGAAGCGCTCTCGTCAACAACGGGGATTTCCAAACGCGCGGTCGTACCGGTCGGAACGTTAACGTTCCAGGTAAAAACGCCGTTTGATTCGTCGACTTCCCAATTGGAAACAATCTTGCCATAGACAGAACGATAGTCCCCTTTGCCTTTGTTAATCTTGCCGATCATAGGAGACGGATGTAAGACGCTCTCCCTATACCCGACAGAATCTTCCGATTGGCGAATACCGACGATATCGGACGAAAACCATTCCTGAATGGCGCCAAACATAAAATGATTCATCGAACTGCCCGGCCCGTCCCAAGTCTCCGAAAGGGTCTTCATCCCCCATTTTTTGAGCATATGAACATATCCGGGCGCGTCTTCGCGTTGGATCATCTTCCATAAAACGTCGGCGCGGCCAAATTCCGAAAGCGTCTTAATGACAAACGGCCACGCGACCTCTCCGCAAGAAGGACGATAGTTCCACTTTTCGACGTCCGCAAGCATGTTTTCAAACGCGGCTTCACGTCGATCGTTGGGAACAAGATCAAAGTAAAGAGCGAAGGCGTAGGACGCTTGAGAACCTGTCGCGACAACGTTGTTCTCGGGATTAAAATACGCCTTTTGGAAATCGTCGACAGCTTGTTTGCGAAGTTCGCGATAATACGCCGCGTCTTCATTTTTGCCAAGTTTGTCGGCAAAGACCGCCATAATACGGGCGTTGTCGCACAGGAACGCCGTCGCCGTCAATTCGCCGGGCGTGTGTTGCGAGTAACCGGCATGACTGCGCTCAGGGCTCCAGTCGTACCAATCGCCTAATCCCGCTTTGACTAAACCTTTATCGTCGCGAATCGACGCCATGTAGCGAACGTATTTGTTCATCGTTTCATATTGGACGGCAAACGTCTGTTCGTCGCCGTACCAACGATAGAGCAACCACGGCAGCTGGACGCACGCGGAGCTCCACTCCGCCGACCAGAAGAACCCCTGCACAAATCTCGTATATTCGGGCGCGATATCGGGAATCATCCCGTCGTCGAGTTGCGCTTCTGCCATATCCTGACACACTTTTCGGAACAGCGTTTGAAGATTATAACGATAGAGAATAGAAGGCCCCATTAAATGCGTCTCTTCGAGCCAGCCTAATTTCTCTCGATGAGGACAGTCGGTCATTAAACTGACAATATTGCTGCGCACCGATCGGTCGACCATCAACTCAATATCGTTCAAATAAGCGCCGTCAGACTCGAAGGAACCGACGCTTTCAAGATCCGCGCCAATACGATCCGCTTCAATTCCGACAATTTGCGTCTTTGCAGAATTCTTCTCAAGCGCTTTTTCAAGGTTTGGTTCAAATTCCGCTCCGTCAAAATAGGCGTATTGGAACCCCCAATACCCAAAAACAGAACTAAATTTCTCATCCGGACGAATCGTAAGATTCCGCAATTCTTCATCGAAACCTTCAACGCGGGCCTCTGGAACGCGCGCCGTTTCAAGGACGATTTCGCCTTTTTCCGCGTCGACAGCTTTCGGCTCCGCAAATTGATACGAATCGCTATGTCCGTTCCAAGGCTTGCCTTCCATTTCAGCAAGGGTAACAACGACCTTGGAACCGTCGCGGGGAACGCAACGAAAAACCGGACGCCCCGCAAAGTTGAATCCGAAATTCGCCTCAACCAGGCCGTTGTCCAACGTTTTAACAGAGATTGGTTTTAACGTTTCCCAAACGACGACGGGAGGCTGAATTTGCGCTTTCAAAACCCCGCCGGGGCCGTCCGATTTAATCGCTTGACTCGGCTTGCCCCGCGCCATAATACGATTCTTTGAAACGACTCCGGTCGTGAAATCTACGTCGTCTCCGCCGTAAACGCAAGAGAAAACAATCGGCGAAAACAACGTCTGCCAGTTCTCGTCGGAAACGATCGTCTGAACGGAACCGTCTCGATACCGAACAACGAGTCGCGCAATAAGTTGCGGAAGTCCAAAAGAACCCTGAAACTTGACGTAACGCCCGCCGGGCACGTTGTACATTCCGTTGCCAAGCGCTACGGAAACGGAACAATCGTCGGAACTCGTCAATTCTTTTTTAACGTCGAACGTCGTGTAAAGACACGATTTTTTATAGTTCGTCCAGCCGGGGTCGACGGAGGAATGGTCGCTCACGCGAATTGAGTTAACAGAAACGATCTGCTGACCAAGCCCGCAAACGTGCAGAAAAGCTTCGACGACGTTCTCTTTCTTCTGGTCGAGCGTAAAATTTCGGAAGAAAACAGGCGTCGGGTCTGCGTTCGTACGTTCGCAAGTAATCCAGTTCGCCCGCCATTCGTCGGCGGACATAACGCCCGTCACAAATTCTCCGATCGCGCTCTCTGTCTTTTCGACTTTGTTATACGCGACGTCACTGCCGCTCCAACTCGCGGTGACGCGCCAGAAATAACGCTGAGAAGAGCTAAGCGGTTTGCCTTCGTATGCCACGCCAAAAGAACGTGAAGAAGCGACTTCCCCGCTCTTCCACATATCCGCCTGTCCCGATTCAAGCGCTTCTCGAGAAGACGAAACTTCGAGGGAATATCGAGTTTGTTCGACGTTAAAAAAGCGGTCGGTCGCAAGTTCCCAGCCGAACTCCGGCGCGGTCGAATCGACTCCGATCGTAGGAACAACGCGCGCGTCGACGGTAAGACGCGTAATCTCCGCAAACGACGGCGACGCAAAGAACGATAGAGCGACGGCGGCAAGCGTCGCGAAATAAAAAGGACGTACGTTTCGCAAAATAAAACTCCTCGGAATAAAATACGCGAGTCAAATTCTCGTATAATCGCAGTTAGCAATTGTGTTGTGAACGCGACAAACGCGTCGGATTAATTGATTATAACCAAACAAGGCTCGCGTACAAGCAAGAAAGTCAAACAGCCCAATTATCAACGATTCGCGCTTACTGCGTCGACGTTTGTTGGAAAAAGACTATTGACGTCCAGGACGGTTGCGTTAGAATAGCCGACGTTAAACGCGTAGCGCGTGTGGCGGAGTGGCGGAATGGCAGACGCTGGGGATTTAAAATCCCCTGTCCATAACGGGCGTGCGGGTTCGAGTCCCGCCTTCGCTATTGTTGTGTTTCTTGCGGCGTTCTTTGAAGTGCTCTTTTTGTTTTCCTTTTCAAGATTTACAAGGTCGTTGGGCGGTTTGGTTTAGTCTTTTGTTTCATAGACTTTTTCCATCTTATTCGTCGCGTTCCTCTTCATAACAACTCGCCTATATTGCAAACTTCAGGAACAAAACCATAACATTATAATTACCAATAACTTTGACAATATTCATCTGTTAAACCTTTCGTTATTTTCCCACCTTTACAAGAAAAAAAAGATATTTCGTCGTTTTTTGTTTTACAACCGACCCCAAAACGGATATAATCATG
>JAEEGL014459508.1_pt1 | contig 11921 bp, 9 predicted proteins | sample 9134231 | NCBI WGS metagenome assembly JAEEGL01 (sample SAMN16246548, study PRJNA631951) | gut metagenome | biome: gut microbiome; feature: rumen; material: fiber-attached | host: Bos | place: Iran: Karaj | collected 2018-10 | reverse complement strand
TGGGGATTGGGGATTGGGGATTGGGGATTGGGCCCAATCCCCAATCCCCAATCCCCAATCCCCAAACTTATGTTAAAAAAATATTACTTTTATAAATTATTTTTTTTCAATTAAATTTTACAAATATTTTTAATTAATTAAATAATTTTATTTATCAAATTCAAAAATTTAATTTAAATATTTTTTTTATTACTTTTAAAGCATAATTTTATATTTAATATCCTCAGGAATAGTATTAATATGAAAATAAGAATTAAAACTTATAGCAGCAAAAGTCCAAGAATCATTTTTTAACCAATCAACAGAATAAACACTATCTTCAAATTCAGAATAATCAATAAAAGAATAATCTCTTAAATTTTTATTAAATCCAAAATCATCATTTTCATTTTCAATTTTACTAAAAATAACACATCTAACATTAGAACTTGAACTTGCAGTAATTAACATATTTGAATAATTTTGATTAAATTTATTACACCAAATCCAATGAGAATTATTATAAATTCCTCCTAATTCAATATCACTTTTTCTTAAATCCCAAAATTTAATTGAATAATCAGTTCCAGTAGAACAAAGAATATATGAATTAGATGGATCATATTGTAAAGATAAAATAGAATTATTTTTAAAATCATTTATTTGATTTATTATCTTTTGTGATGTTAAATCACATATAAAAATATTATTATTTAATCCAATTGAAATTGTACTTGAATCTGCTAAAGAAAAATCACTTGATATTTTAATTGGTTTTGATTCTTTTTCATATAATGGAATTACGCCATTTATATTTTTTTTATTTAAATCTATAGTTTGTACTTGATTATTACTTATGAAATTTATTATATTATCTTCAGATGTAAAATTTGTTATATCAAAAGTATATTCAGAATGGGCACTTGGAATATTTTCTATTTCATATTCATTTGATTCATTTTTTTTTATTAATTTTAATTCATATTCTCCTTTTGAGAAATTGAAACAATTTATAAAAAAATCATTTATATTTTTTGGATATATTTCATAAATGTCATTTATTATTTCATCTTCTTTTTGTTCAAATTTTATTAATTCTGTTTTTGTTAATTGTTTATTTGATTCTTCATATGTTATTTTTAATATTTCTGATTCATTATTTGATACTGTTGATACTAAAAATGAATTTGAATTTTCATCTGGGATTGTTTTTAATGCTCTTGAATGGGAATTTTCTTTTAATTTTAAATATACTAAGGAATTGTTTACTTGAAGTGATTTGGTGTTTTCATTTAAATTTTCAAGGGACATTGATTTATTTTTAATATTATTTATTTAATTAAAATTATTTAAATTTGTTTTATGAAAAAATGAAAATTCTTTTATATTTTTTCATATTCAATAAATATTAATCAAATAAATTTGTTTGATTTATTTATATATATTTGTTTAAAAAAAAATATGACGTTTAATAAATGGAATTATTTAACGAAAAAATTAATAAAATAATATAAAAACAAATTAAAGAAAATAGAATCTTAAAAATTTTATTCATTTCCATTTCATTAATTAGTATTAAAATATATTTTCCTTAAATTAACCTAAAAATAATTTATTTCAAAGAAATAAACTTTAAAACAAAAAAATAATATATAAATAGAAATTAAAATATGATTTACCAATTAAAATTTAATGGACAATATTAAAAATATAAATCAACAAAACATCTCATCCAAAATAACCATTTCTACTTCAAAAAACAAAACCATATATGGAACATTAGGAAAATATATTCTTATATCAAAAATTGGAAAAGGTTTATCAAGTAAAGTATTCAGTGCAAAAAAAAAAGATTCTCCTTCTAGAAAAGTACAATTTGCAATTAAAATATGTAAAAAAAACTATGATCAAAAAATGTTTATTGAAGAAGGACACATTCACAAAAAATTACCAAATTCTCCTTATTTAATTAAATATATAGATTCAAAAAAAGATATTTTAATAAAATCTAAAAATCAAAAACAAAAACAAGTCATTTATCATATTTTTGAATATTACGAAAATGGAACTTTATCAAATTATATAAATTTAGATAAAAATATAAAAGGATTTGGTGAAATAATAGGAAGAATAATATTTAAACAAATATTAAATTCAGTAGAATTAATTCATAAAAATGGATTTGGTCATCAAGATATTAAATTAGATAATATTTTAATATCTTCAAATTATAATTTTAAATTATCTGATTTTGGTTTTGCTAAAGAAATTTTTCCAAATGGTAATAATCAATTTACTTTTAGTCATTATGGTACAAATGGTTTTTTTCCACCTGAAATTTATATTAATAGAAATATTGATCCAATTAAATCTGATATTTTTGCTTTAGGAGTTAGTTTATTTATTATTGTTTGTGGAATTAAACCTTTTAATTCAAGTAAAAGAAATGATAATTTATATAAGAAAATATGGAGAAAAAATTATGATTCATATTGGAATGAATTTTCACATTGTGAATTAAGTAAAAGTTTTAAAGAGTTTATTATGAAATTTTTTGTTTTGAATATTAATGAGAGAATTAAAAATGTTGAAGAAATTAAAAATGAGAAATGGATTAATGAAGGGAAAATGGATTTTGAATATGAAAGAGAATTATTAATAGTAGAAATGGAAAAAAGGAAAAAAATAATTGATGATATGAAAGAAAATTGCTAATTTTTCTTATCTATTTTTTTTCATGTTATAAAATTTGTAAAAATTAATTTTATGTAAATCCATTTACTTATATAAAATTAGTTTTTAAAATATTTAATTAGTTAAATCTATATTAAATCTTTAAAAAATATTTTTAAAAATAAAATCAATTATATAATATTAATAAAATATTTAATATAGATAATAATTAAAAAATGAATGATGGTTGTTGTCAAGAAGTAATTCAACCAAATGAAAAATTAAAAAAATTAAAAAATGTATTAAAAATAATATGTATAATATCTATATTTCTTCCTATTATTGAAATAGTTATTGGTATTCAAAATACTTCATATTCTTTTATTTATATCTTTAATATAATATTTTTAATACTCTCAATAGTAACTGGATTTTATCTTTATATAGTATTTTTTATTTTTTACACATTATTAAATTCCATTGAATCCTTTATTTATTTAGGAGGAATTCTTCAAAAATTAATACAAAGTAATAAATTAGATTCTGTTAAAGAATTAATATTTTGTGGAATAGAATTTGTTTTTTATATTTTTTCAATTTTTGTTTCATTTGAAAGTTATAAGGAAATGAAAGCAATTTTATTAGAAAATGGAATGCCTCAAAATCAAAATAATTATGGTACTAATTATGGAAATATGTCAAATGAAAATACTATAACTGGAAATAATAATAATTCTAATAATACTAATACAGGAAATAGAACTTTTGTACCTTTTAGTGGAAGAGGTGTCGCTGTCGGGGGAAGTTAAAATTTGATTTTTTCTATTTATTGTTTTTAAAAAAAATAAAGTAAAAGTTAGAAATAGAAATAAAGGGAATTTTTTATTTTTTATTTTTAATTTTTTTTTTTGTCTTATTTTAAAATTTTTTTAAGTTTAAAATTTTCTTATAATTATTGTTTTTTAAAGCTAATATGGGACAAGATAATATTTGCTGTTGTAAAGGAAAAGAAAAAAATGAAATTGAACTTGATGAAAAAAATCATATAATAGAACACTATGAAAATTTAGAAAGTATTCAATCACCAATTAATAGTTTAAATAATAATAAAATTTTAAAAAGTTATGTTAATTCTAAAAATACTTTATCGTTAAATAAAGATGATACTAGCTTAAGTGTAAAAGAAGATGATGAAAAAATAATAAAATCAGAAAAGAAAACAACGAGAATTTTATCTTTAAGAAAAAAAAATTCTGATAATACAAATAATAATTCTTTATTTGGTTTAAAGAATAAAGTTTCTAAACATGTAAATAAACTTTCATTTAACTTACTTGATAAAGAAGAAAATATTGAAACATTATCAAATAATTGTTTAACTCAAAGACAACAATCATCAATGACTCAAAAAGCAAAAGCAGAATTAGATAATTTTTTTATATTAACAATACAAAAATTATATAAAGGTTATTTATTTAGAAAAAAATTTTTATCAAAACAAAAAGAAGAATTAGAAAAAGAAACACTTAAGAAATTAAAAGAAAAATATAATGAATATTTAACAGAAAATTTAATTAAACAAGAAAGTATATTAGGAATTCCACATAATGAAGACTCATATAAAAATTTATTATCAATAAAAAATGAAATAAAAAATTCAAAAAATTTATTTACAAAATTACTTATTTTACAATATAATGAATTAAATGCATTTTATGTAGGAGAAATAAATATAAATAATAAATTAAACGGAAGAGGAATTTTAACTTTAAATGACGGAACAAAATACAATGGCAATTTTATAATAAATGAATTTACAGGAGAAGGAACATTAATAAATAAAAATGGAGAATATTATAAAGGTAATTTTAAAAATGGTTTAATTGAAGGAAATGGAATAAGTAAAAATTTAAATGGAATAACATACGAAGGTAATTTTATAAATGGGAAAAAAAATGGTTTTGGAAAAGAAGAATCATCAGAATATATATATGAAGGAGAATTTAAAAATGATTTAAAAAATGGAAAAGGTAAATTAAATTATAAATTATTAAAAGAATCATATGAAGGTACATTTGAAGATAATAACATAACTGGTAATGGTATATATAAATGGAATAATGGAGAGTCATATAAAGGTACTTTTATAAATGGTAAAATGGATGGTAGTGGTAAATATATTTGGCCTGATGGTGGTTATTATGAAGGTGATTATGTTAATAATATTAAAGAAGGTAAAGGAATATTTAAATGGGCAAATGGAAAAATTTTCGATGGTAATTTTAAAAATGGTGAACCTAATGGAATTGGTATTTTAACTATTAAAAATAAACATTATAAAGTTAATTTTGTTAATGGGAAAATTAAAGGTAAAGTTATTGAACTTGATAAAGGAGAAAATTATAAGAAATGGAAAGTTAATGAGAATTTTAATTATGATAATAATGATGATGATGATAAAATTGAAGAAGAAGAAAATGAAGAAAATGAAAGTAATGATAATGAAGATGATAATGAAAATGATAATGAAAGTGTTTCTGAATTTGATGTTGATAATGATAAAGATAATAAAAATAATAAATTTTCTAGTTTAAAGAAATATAGTAAAAAATTTGCTTCAGATGATGATATGGGAGGTATGAAAAAAAAAAAGAAAAAAGAAAAGAAAAGTAAAAAAGATAATTCTACTCAAAAAAGTAAGAAGTTAAAATTAAAAAGAGAGGATGAGTTTATGTAATAAAAATAATTGAATTAGGATTTTTGTATAAAATATTTTTTTTCATACATTTTATTTTGATTTTATATATAGATTTGAAATAAGTTATCTTTTTTTATAAAATTTTAATTTGACTATTGTTAAATGTTTATCATTTGTTTAATTTAAAATCAAAAATATTTTTTTGAATAATAATGAATTTATAATAATTAAAATATATTTTTTACAATATAATAAATTTAGTTATGATTTTATTTTTTTAAATCAAAAAATAAAAAAAATTCAAACCAAAAAAAAAAAATATAATAAAAATTAAAAAAAAAAATTAAAAAACCCAAATAAAAAAAAACATATTAAAACCTCAAAAAAATGGATTATTCAACAGAAATAATAAACATATCAAAAATCCGTGAAGGTATATTCATAGGTGATAGAATAGCAGGAACAAATTTAGATGTAATAATAAGATTTAAAATAACACATATGATAAATTCATCAGGTTCAGAAATAATAAATCAATTTGAATCAATAGGAATAAAATATTTAGTAATAAATTGGAGTGAAAATCCAAATCAAAAATTATTTGATTCAAAAGATGAAATTGTAAATAGAATAGTTTCTTTTATAGATGAATCATTAAAAAATGGAGAAGGTTTATTAATTCATTCAGTAAGAGGACAAGATAGAGTTTGTATAGTAGTTATTATATATTTAATGAAAAAATATAATTGGTCACTTAGAAAAAGTATTGAATTTTTACATAGTAAAAAACAAGATATTGATATTCCGAATTTTTTTTTGGAACAATTATTTAATTTCAGTATTAGATTAGATAAAATTAATAAAGGGATAAAAAAAGAAAATTGGAATGATGAAGATAATTTTTTTGATTTAGATGAAAAAATAATGAGAAATACTTATGTTAATGGTTTGCCTTCTGATAAAAATGTTAAAAGTGAAAATAAAATAAAGAAAAAAAAAGTTGGATGGGCTGATAATAATCCTTATGGGAGAAATGATTATTTATTTAGTTGTAATTTAAAAAAAGATTTGTTTTTAATGAAAGATATTAAACCTGTAATTAATCATTTAAAAATGAGACCAAGTAAAAGTTGTGTTAAAAATAAAAATAAAAGTAAGAGTGTTAATTCGGGAAGAGAATTTGTTTCTTTTAAAGATAATAATAATAATAAAAGTGGTAATAGGAATAAAATTTATAATATTCAACCAATTAAACAAAATGAAATTTATAATGTACAAAATGATAATAATATTAATCAATTTACTTTTGGTTTGAATTCAAATATTTTAGAACAAATTAATAGTTTAACTATTCCTAAAAATAATAATAAAATTATTGATATTAATAATAACATTAATATAAATAATTCAAATAAAGAATATAATAATTCAATCAAACAAAATAATTATATACAGAATTCAGGGAATAAAAATAATCAAAGTAAACAAGAAGAAAATAAAACAAAAGTAAATATTTTTGCCAAAGATAATTATATTAAAGATAATATGCAAAATCAAAAACGTTCAAATACATATGATAAAAATCAAAATATAAATATTATAAATAATCCTGAACAATTCGACAAAAACAATTATAGAAATTATTCTTTAATAAAAGAACAAAATAATATCCCAAATGATAATAATAAAATAATTTTTACTCATAATTATGAACAAATAATAACAAATAATATAAATAATTATTTTATTCAAAACCCAGATTCAATTAGTGATAAAAAAAATCCAAATCAACAAAATATAAAAATTTTTAATAAAGATTATAATAATCCATCAGTTATTACTAATATATCATCTTCAACTATAAAAAATCAATTAAATGATTATATTAATCCATCATCTTTAAATCAGAAAAATAATAGTTTGAGAAATAGTGGAACATTATCAAATAATAATAAAAATAATCAAATAAAAAAACCAATAAATAATTACTTTTATGAAAACTCAGGTAATGCATCATTAAATAGATTTAAAGTAATAGATTATTCATCAGAAAATGAACAAAAAAATTCAACTACAAGTAATTTAATTAACCAACCTCATAAAAATACATTAAATCCCAACAATAATAATAATTATAACAATCAAAATCAATTTAGATATCAATTTATAGGAGGAATAAATAATTATGATCCAAAAAATTCAAATAAAAAAAATCAAAATAATAATAAAAATAATAATAATTTATATAATAATAATTCAAAACCAATAAATAATTATAATCCTTCTTTATTAAGAAAAGCAAAAACTCCATTATTTACTCGTCAAAATAATATGAATAATGGTCCAATAAAAATCCAAAATAATCAAATTAAAAAACCAACAACTCCAGATAATATAAATAGAAAAAAAATAAGATCACCAAATATGAAATTTAATTATAATCATTATGGAACAAATATAAATACAAATAATTCAATTAATAAATCAAAAAATAATGAAATTATAAAAAGACCATCAACAGCTCCTCAAAAAGATAAAAGAAATAATAAAAATGTAATTAAAGGAAATAATAAAAATAATTATAATCATATAGGACAAACTATGAAAAGACTACCTTCACCTAAAATTCAATCTCATAATTTAAATGGAAATATGAATAAATCTCATAAATTTAATTATGCAAAATATAGAGCACCTTCACCAATGATTAAATCAAAATCTTTGTCTTTGGAACCTATTAAGAAAAATGGTTATAAGTAATATTTCCATTTTTTTTTTGGAGTTTTATTTATATTTTTTTTTCTAATTTTTTTTTTCATTAATTTATATTATTAATTTTTTTATAGATTTGTATTATTTTTTTTTTAAATTTTATTATTTTAACATTTTATCATAAAAGTTTATTATTTATTATTAATCTATTTAAAAATAATTTAAGATTATTTATTCATTATCATCAATCTGCATATCACTTGCTACTTTTTTATGTCTCTTTTGTCTTCTTTTTCTTAATTTTTCTCTTCTTGAATTTATTAATCCATTTATTTCTTCAGATGTGACTCCAGCAGCTTTTAAAATTTGTTCATTTCTTTTTTGTTTTTTTTCTTCTTTTTTAGTTATTACTTCAATTTTTTCATTATTATATCCTATTGATTTTTTTTTATTTTGAATTCTTGCTTTTTTTTTATCTCTAATTAACTTTCTTTTTTTAACATATTTTCTATTAAAATTTCCTCCACGATTAACCATATTTATCTTTTGATAAATATATTTAAAAAATAAAATTAATTTATTTTTTGATAATAATTCAATAAGGTTTATCTATGTTATTTAATATATCTTAATTTATACAATAATATTATTTTAATTAAAATAAATAAATATTTATTTTACTTTTTCAATATTTTATTTTTTTTCTTTTCAATTAAATTTTTTATTCTTTCAATTATATGATTTAATTCATTTTTATTTAAATCGATGTTACTTCTTTTTATTTCAGTTTTAATTTTATCAACTATTTCATTAAAAGAAAAAGTCTGACTTGTATTAATTTCATAAATTATTTTTTCAAATATTTTTTTAATATCTTTTTCGAATAAACTCTTCTCTAAACTTTTTTGTTTAGCTTGGTATTGCAATTCAGATATTGATTTTTGATTTATATTTTCAGGATTAAAATAACTTAAATTATCATCATTTTCAAATCTATTTTGATTTTGATTATTTAAATTTTCACTTTTATAATTTTGAAATGATTCTTCATTATTTCTAGATTGAATTAATAATTCACTATTATTTTTAAATTTACATATTTTCTCTTCTTGAAATTCAGATAATTGTTTATCTAATTCACTCTGACTTGATGTGGAAATCTCTTCATAATCATGGTTGGTTGTGTCTGTTGGAAAATTATTATATTTTGTTTTAGAGTCATCTTTCTTTTTTAAAAAATGTTTTTTAGGAGTGCCAGATTCAATTTTTTTATTGATGTCATTATTATTAAGAGTTTCAATTTTATTGATGTAAATATTTTTAGAAGTATTTTTAGGAGTTTCAATTTTAATGATGTCATTATTATTAAGAGTTTCAATTTTATTGATGTAAATATTTTTAGAAGTATTTTTAGGAGTTTCAATTTTATTGATGTCATTATTATTAAGAGTTTCAATTTTATTGATGTCATTATTATTAAGAGTTTCAATTTTATTGATGTCATTATTATTAGCAGTTCCATTATTATAATTATTATTAATAGGGGTAACAATTTCGTTGTATTTATTTACATCGATATTTGTTTTATGAAAAAAACTTAATTCTTCTAAATAAAATTAATAAAAAAAAATTTACTTAAAATATAATTTAATGATGGTCTTTCATCAGGATTAATCTTAAGTAATTTTCTAACTAAATCAACTAAAGTTGTATTATAATTTAAATTTTGAATATGTGGATAATCAGCTTTTTTTATTTTTTTTATTAATTCTGAAATTGATTGAATTTCAAATGGTTTTCTAAAAGTCATTAATTCATATAGAATAATACCGAGTGACCAAATATCAATTTTTTTTGTATATTGGTTATTTTCAATTAATTCAGGAGCTAAAATTGATGTTGAATCAATTAATTTTGTTACATCTTGAATAGTAGTAATTATTTTTTTTGCATTACCAAAATTCCCTATTTTAATTTGGTCATTTTTTGTTAAAAAAATATTTTTTGTTTGTAAATCTCTATGAATAACATTTTTTGAATGAATATATTCTAATCCATTACAAATCTGAGTAAACCATTTTATTATTTCTGATTCTTTAAAATGAATCTTGTTTTGTTTTTGTTTTTGTATTCTACTATATAAATCACCTCCTTCTGCATATTCACATATAATATTTAATGAAGGATGTATGCTATCTGCTACAAAAATTTCATGTATATTAATTATATTTTGATGCTTGAATTCTTTATTTATTCTATATTCAGATAATATCTTTTTTTTATCATATTTATCAATAATATATGATTTACAAATATATTTTATATTTGTTTTTTGAGATATAACTAAAGTTATTTCTTTTGAGTCTATTTTGGATATCCTTTCAATTTTATCATATTTTTCCTCTTTTTTTTCCATATTTTTTTTAAAGCTTAATGAAATAAAGATATTTAAATTTAATAGTTAATGAATAATAATAAATTAAAATAATTATATGAATTATTCATAAGATAGATATGAGTATCATAAATTTTGTTTTTGAAAAATAGACATTAAAAAATAATAAATTTTCAAATTTTTTGTTAAATATAAATTTTGAATAAATAAATTCTTAAATATTATATAAATAATGTCTTATTATATTATATAATTCTACAAATAAATATTCATATATTTCAAAGAATCCAAATTATTTATTTTATAAAATATACATTTAACAGTATAGAATTAAATTAAATTTAATTCATTTAATATTTCATAATTTATCTCCCATATTTTAATATTATGATCCCAAGAAAAAGTAATAATTTTAGAATTATTAATTTTTGAAATACCATTTATAGTATCATTATGAGCATTTTCTTCAACATATAAACAATTAAAATTTTTAATAGAATAAATTCTGAGATTATTACTCATTCCAGAAGTAATAAAAATATCTTTATCTTTAATAATTAAAACACCATAACATCTGAAAATATTATCAAATTCAAAAACAATTTTTTTTTCTTTAACATTAATAACTTTCATAATATGATCATTTCCACCACCAACAATAATTCTATCATCATCAATTCTATCTAAAGAATTTGAACTTAAAGAAATAGAATTTTTAATTTTAACAATTAAATTATAATTACTTAAATCCCAAAAATAAGTTCCATCCCAACCAACAGAAATAATCATATTATAATCTTCAAGTAATAAAAATGCATTTACAAAAACTTTATGATTTAAAATATGAGTACAAATATAATTTTTATTATTATCTTTTTTTTCCCAAATTTTAATTGTTTGATCCATTGAACAAGAATAAATATTTCCTTTTGAATTATATATTATTTTATAAATTGTTTTTGAATGAGCATTTAATATTGTTTCAATACATTCAAATAAATTATTTTTTTTTTCCCATAATTTAATTGAATTATCAAATGAAGAAGTAGCAAAATTTTTTTCATCTTTTACACTTACATAATAAATACTATCATTATGTGCATTATTTATTGATTGAATTAATTTGTAATTTTTATTAAATATTTTAATTGAATTATCCCAAGAAACAGAAACAAAATTTTCTGAAGGAAAAGATGATACTTTAAATACTGAATCTGAATGTTCTGATATTGATATTATTTTTTTTAAAGGATTTAAATTATCATCTTTTTTTTCATTTGATAATGATAAACTTTCTATTTCTTGTTTTAATTTATCAATTGTTTCTTGAAATGATTTATTTTTTGATTTTAATGTTATTATTTCTTCTGATAATTTGTCATTTTTTTGTTTTAATATTTTATTTTCTTCTTCTACTTTTTTTAATCTTTCATCAATTTGTATTATTTTTTCTAAAATATTTTG
>JAEEGL014427537.1_pt1 | contig 11921 bp, 8 predicted proteins | sample 9134231 | NCBI WGS metagenome assembly JAEEGL01 (sample SAMN16246548, study PRJNA631951) | gut metagenome | biome: gut microbiome; feature: rumen; material: fiber-attached | host: Bos | place: Iran: Karaj | collected 2018-10 | reverse complement strand
GACGATCACCTATTCCTTTTCAGACAATTCGACGGGTGCCATTACCGAGATTACCTATCGGACACATGTTGATTTTCTTGCAGGAGACGGCGCGAAAACAAACGGAACGATCAACTACACTGCAGAGAACGATTTCCGTGTTTATGATATGGCACATCCGAACGCAGCACCGATCGCGGAGGCTTCCGATTCACAGTCTGTGTCGAAGACATTACGTGACTGGATCACAAAAGACGGCGGACAGCTCAATGCCGACGGCTCTGCTGATTGGACGATCACACTGGATACCAATGGTTACAGCTTTCGGTATATGCGCGTATATGACAGCTTTGATAAGGATCTGACGACACAGATGACGCTGAAAGACGGCTCTGTGTATGTATCCTGTGAGGATAATGATTCGCATGTCGTTACGAATCTGACGGAAGGCGCCGACTACACGATCTGTACCACGGCCGGTTCAAATTATTCCTGGTACCTGTCGCTTCTTGGTGATCCGTCGACGCATATTCTATCCGGCAATAAAACCTATACGATCACGTATACAACGGAAATCGGGGATTTTGCGAATTATCTGCGGCAGAATCATTCCAAGATACCTTCCAATAAGGCATGGCTGGAATACGAATACGACTGGAGCGGCTTTGGCGACTGGCGTGAGGTGACAGGCCCGGATGTGACCAAACGGATGCACGGGCGAGGCGCCGTGACCAATGCGGCGATCGACAAGCGTTTCGTTTCCTATGATGCGGCAAGGCATCGCATTAAATGGGAAGTGACGGTTAATAAGACGTTTGAACCGCTTACCGACGTGAAGGTGACAGAGAATCTGCAGGGCAGAGGGCAGCACTTCTGTTCGGTTGACGATGCGACGCTGACGACAGACAACAACGGAACAGAGACAAGTGCCGGAACGTTTTTCATGTCCGGCAACTATACGGAAACATCCTCGGGGATCGAGATCGATTTTGGAAGCGCGCTTTCCGGCAAAAAAGCTGTTTTCAATGTTTATACGGAACTGGATGATGATGAGAAGTCGTTTTGGGCGGCGAACAACAAGAAAGAATACACAAACAGTGTTACGCTTTCCTTTGCACCGAACCGGGAAGTTACAGCAACTGCCAAGAAGACGATCGAAAGCACCGTTCTTGAAAAGAGTGCGGGTGCATATCATTATGATACACATACGATCGACTATACGATCGTTGTAAACAAAAACAAGATGGCAATGTCGGGTGTGCTCGTCACAGATGATCTTCGTCACTACGGACTATCTTTGGTGCCCGGTTCTGTCATGTTGAATAATAATATTATGTCAACTGACACAACTGCAGAATCGTACTACACCTATGATCCGGATGCGGACGGTGTGCTTAGGTTCCATCTTGCGGATATTGCAGATGCGGATGTAGGAAAGGATGCGGCGAAAGAGACCATCACGTTTACCGCACATGTGGATGACGGTGATATTTTTACATCGGTAAACAATGCGGATGTCACGGTCGAAAACACGGCTTCGCTCACGACACACGAGTATCCCACTGCGGTTTCTGCCGGCAAGAATGTCAAATTTAAGAACTCGATCATCAAGAAAACGGGTTCCGCAAACAGTTCGAACAATACGGCGACTTATACGGTAACGTTTAATGGTAATAAGCAGCCGCTTCCTTCCAATCTGATTATTCGCGATACGCTCGGCGCAAGCTTCGACTTAGAGCCGGATACGGTGAGGCTTTATATCGGACAGATCAATGCATCTACCGGTGCGGTTACTTCAACCGGTACGGAAGAGACAGGCTATAGGGTTGAAACCCGCCCCGGAACAGGTGGCAAGACAGTCATGGATGTGGTACTCCCGCAGCGAAGCGATAACCGCAATATCTATGTGCTGACCTACCGCGTGACAGCGGCGGATATGAAGGCCAATGATTTCAGCAACGGAATCCAGCTGGTCGGTTATGCAAGTAACGGGTCTAACTCCTCGAGCGCAAACCTGTCGGAAACGAGCTTTTCAAGAGGATGGGCTTTTTCCGCATTTTACCTTGTTGTGACGAATGTTGACAAGGAGGATGGTGGCATTAAGCTGGCGGGTACGACGTTTGAAGTGCGCGATGGGGCAGATCCAGATCACGTTGTTGCCACACTGATCAGTAATTCGAACGGTATTGCCAGATCGGCCGGCAAATTATCGGCAAATTCTACATACACGCTTCGCGAAAAGACTGCGCCGGACGGATACAAGGAGTCCGATCATACAGAGACATTCACAACGGGCGCGACCGGAGGTGCTTCTCATCCGATCGCGATTACGTTTGTGAATGAGAAAAAATCAAAGAACATCTCCATCACGAAGGCGAACGGCAATGGCGAAGGCCTTGCGGGTGCGTCTCTTAAAGTGACGCACGAGCTTACGAATCACTCGATCAAGCCATCCGATACCTGGACGAGTACGACCTCTGCGCATACCTTCGAGGCAAGCTACGATGTAGTCTATACGTTAACGGAAGCATCGGCTCCGTTTGGCTATCAGACAGCCGACGATATCACATTCTATGTGGACAGCACGGACGAGACATTAAAGATCCTGCAGGATGACGGCGTGACCTTTGCGGCCGAGGCAGACAATACGATCACAATGGTTGATGTATTAAAGGGCACGCATGCTTTTACCGTTGATGAGCAGTCTCTGGAGCAGGAAATCTCTCTTACGGGTGCAACACTGAAGATCAGTGAGCATTCGGACGGATCGGATCCCGTTTTATCCTGGACGAGCACCGGTGAACCGAAAAGCGTGGCGCTTCCCGCAGGCGAATACTATCTGCTGGAAGATTCGGCACCTAATGGCTTTACGGCGGCGCCTGCAATGCGCTTTAAAATCGATGCGGAAGGTAAGCTGTCTGTTTGGAATGAAACGACTTCCGGTTATGAAGAAACGGATGAACCTGCGCTTGTCATGAAAGATGTGTCGAACACTTCCGATACTGTCAGTGTCGATATGAACGAGACGGATATTTACGGAGCACCGCTTCACGGCATTAAGATGAAGCTGTATAAATTCAGTGCGAACAGATCATCTACGGAACTTCTGGATACCTGGACAACGGATGGAACGTATCATACCTATATGACGCTACAATACCAGACGTTGTACCTTTTGACAGAGAGTGCGGGGCTTTCGGGCTATCTGCCGACACAGTCGATTGTATTCAAAATCTCGAATGAAGGTAAAGTCCTGATAGAGAATACGGATGGTTCATTTACGGACAGCGATGATAACAAAGCGATCCTGACAGCGCATCAGGTTCCGCCGAGCGGCTCCGGTGGCAGTCATCACCATCGCCATCATTCGGATTCGCCGTCGGATGGAACGAATCAGCAGAATCCTTCCGTTTTGGTCAAGGGCGTGGCGCTCGACCCGAATGGGCGGTTGGTGAAGCTTGTCAATGGCGTCTTCGAGGAAGATACAGAGACAGACGGGACGAATTTGCGGCCGATATCCAAAAGACTCCTTGCAAAGACGGGCGGCTTTATGGGTACGCCGATGTCGTATGCAGCAGGCGTTTTGAGTATGCTTGCAGGACTGTTTCTGTTGTTTCGCAAGAAGAAAGTAAGTGAAGAGAATTAAGAAGATGAAAGGTTCATCAAATACCAATAAAGAAATGAAAAAAGACGGGAGACGCAGACTGCGTCTCCCTGTTATGCGTCTGGTGGGATTGCTCCTTGTAGTGGGCGGCATTGCGCTGATCGGCGGTTCCGTACTTCTGAATATGGAGCAGGACAGAATCCGGCAGGAAGCGGTCGAGGCGTTCCGCACGCAGCGCGTAAGGAGCGTGGAGCAGACAGATGCAAGAGTGGTTGTAACGGATAACGACGATACCGGTGAATCCGCCGTACAAGCTTTGGATAACGCGGAGGCATCTCAAGATGGCAGTGAAGTCAGGGAGATTCTTTGGATCCTCCGGATCCCCAAGATCGATTCGGAGAATCCGGTTGTGGAGGGCACCACAAAGGGTGCACTACAGGCAGCGCTCGGTCACCAGGAAGGCACCGCTTATCCCGGTGATCCCGGCAACTGCGTGATCGCGGGACACCGCAACTACACCTTCGGACGCTATTTTAACCGCCTCGATGAAGTTGAGATCGGTGATATGATCTACGTGGACTATCCGGACGAGACGCTTTCTTACCGCGTCAGTGACATCCGGGTTGTGGAGCCTGACGATCTGTCGGTTTTGGAGCAGGGTGACCGCGAGATCCTGACACTCTATACCTGCACCCCCATCTATGTGGCAACCCACCGCCTCGTGATCACGGCGGAGAGAATATAATCTGAATCGTTTTACAGAATGTGTTATAATATTCAAGGTTTGTAATGTGAAAAGAAAACAGATAAGGGGAAAAGTACTATGAACGGAATTTTATCGATCAAAGAAGCAGTGGAGGGCTACATCGCCGGTGCTGCCGGCAAGGCAAAAGCTTCCGCCTGCTCCATTTTCATGAAAGCCATTATGGCAGGCGCGATGATCGCGCTCGGTGCGCAGGGCTCCAGCGTGGCAGCACATGCGATCGAGAATGTCGGTGTCGCAAGACTGGTGGCCGGATGCGTATTTCCGGTGGGCCTGATGATGGTTATCACGATGGGTGCGGAGCTTTTTACCGGTGACTGTCTGATCGCGATGGCGGTGGCGGACAGGAAAGTGACACTGATGGGATTCGTGCGGATCCTGGTGCTCGTATTTCTTGGAAACCTCGTCGGCGGCATGCTGATCGCAGGGTTGACGATGGCAACGGGGCAGTTTGACTACTCATCGGGGCTTCTCGGTGCCTACACGATCAAGGTGGCGCTCGGCAAAGCAACGATGCCTTTCGCAAAAGCCCTTTTTTCCGGTATTCTCTGTAACATCCTTGTAAGCGCTGCGGTTATCGTGGCATTCTGCGGTAAGGACTTAACCGGCAAGCTCTGGGCAAGCTTTTTTGTCATCATGCTCTTTGTAACATCCGGTTTCGAACACTGCGTGGCGAATATGTATTATATCTCCGCAGGTCTTTTTGCCAAGATGAATCCTGACTATGTGGCAAAAGCGGCGGATGCGTACGGGATCACGGCAGACAAGATCGCGAACCTCGACTGGATGCACTTCTTCGTAACGAATCTGATCCCTGTTACGATCGGCAATATCATCGGCGGTTCCGTAGCGGTCGGTCTGATGCTGTACTACTTAAACTGCGCGAAGAAAAACTGATTTTGGAGAAAAGAATATGATCTATATCGGGAACCATTTATCTTCATCCGGTGGCTTTCTTGCCATGGGCAAGGCAGCGACAGCACTCGGCGCGGACACATTCGCGTTTTTTACACGTAACCCGCGTGGCGGCGCTGCAAAAGCGATCGATCCCGCGGATGCAAAGGCGCTTCGTGATTACATGGAGGAGCATAGGTTCGGACCGCTCGTTGCGCACGCACCCTATACGATGAATGTTTGTGCGGCAAAGCCGGATATCCGTAAGTTCTCTGTTGAGATGCTTCAGGACGATATGGAGCGCATGGAGTACCTTCCGGGCAACTTTTATAATTTTCACCCGGGCTCGCATGTGGGGCAGGGCGAAGATGCGGCGATCCCGATGATCGCGGAGGCAGTGAACAAAGCGCTGAAGCCGGAATACCACACGACGGTACTCTTGGAGACCATGGCCGGCAAGGGCTCGGAAGTGGGGCGCACATTTGAGGAGATCAGAAGGATCATTGATCTGGTGGAGCTATCGGACAAGATCGGTGTATGTCTCGATACGTGCCATATCTGGGACGGCGGCTATGATATCAGCGATATGGACAAGGTGCTTCACGAGTTTGATGACGTGATCGGGCTGGATCGCCTGAAAGCGGTGCACATGAATGACAGCATGAACCCGCTTGGTGCGCATAAGGATCGCCATCAGAAGATCGGCGAAGGCTGCATCGGCGCGGAGATCCTGAAAGCGGTTGTAACACATCCTCTGCTGCAGGATAAGCCTTTTATCTTAGAGACGCCGAATGAGGATGAAGGGTATAAGAAAGAGATCGCGATGATCCGCGAGTGGATGGTTAAGTAAATAGGATATGATACAGAAGGTCTTGCCGGTTGACGGTGAGACCTTCTTTTGTTTTCCGCCGTCGGATGCTACAATGGAAGTAAGAATGGAGGTCGGTTATGGAGCTTCAGGTAATATGTGGTAACAGCAGGGAAGAGATCCAATTTGAGAAGGGGCAGTGCCTTGCGGATATTCTGGAAGATAACGGAATAGAACTTACGATGTCTTGCGGCGGAGCCGGCATCTGTGGGATGTGCGGCGTGCGTATCATCGAAGGGAACCTTCCGGTGACGGATGCCGACAAGCGCCATTTCGGAGAAAAGGAGCTGGCAGAAGGCTTTCGATTAGCCTGCAGGGCGTATCCGGATTCCGATCTGACGATCCGGGTAGAAGAGGATCCCAAGGCGGATATTCTCCTGGCAGAGGACGGCGAGACCGGTACAGCCGATGCGGCAGGTGCGCAAAGCGGCCTGAGTATCGAGGCGCTCAAGGAAATGCTTCGTCGTGACAGGGGCATTTTCGGTGTTGCGATCGATATCGGTACGACGACGATCGCGTTTTCATTGGTTAACATAAAGAATAGTACCATCATGTATCAGAAAGGCCTGCCCAACAGCCAGCGCAGGTACGGAAGTGATGTGATCTCGCGTGTGCGTGCCTCCATGGACGGGCAGGCGGATGCACTCCGCAGAGCGATTCAGGAAGACTTGCTGCATGGGCTTGATGCGATCCTTTTGGGAGACCGTGCCGGCGGTGCAGAGCGGATCCGCCCCGACCATATCGTGATCGCCTGCAATACGGCGATGCGTCATCTGCTTCTTGGTGAATCGTGCGAAGGGCTTGCGGCTTACCCGTTTGATGCGGGCGAGAACGGCCTGTATCTGACGGATGGTTTCAGGCTGCTCGATGATTTCGGCTATATTGACATTCCGGTGACGCTCCTGCCGGGACTGACGCCTTTTGTCGGCGGCGATATCGTATCCGGTATGCTTGCGAGCGGTTTTTGCACAGATCAAAAGAAAAAGCTCCTTCTCGACCTTGGTACGAACGGTGAGATGGCGCTTTATGACGGAAAGAAATTGTATGTGACGAGTACCGCGGCAGGGCCTGCATTTGAAGGCGGAAGCCTCTCCTGCGGCAGCGAAGCGGTAGGTGTGCTTGCGGATCTTCTTAATCGCGGACTCATGGATGAGACAGGTCTTCTTGCGGCACCGTTTTTTGAAAAGGGATATCCGGTGATCGATAAGCTCTCCGGAAAGAATGTGCTCTTAACGCAGGCCGATGTGCGGCAGCTCCAGCTTGCGATCGCAGCGATGCGCGCAGGCACCGCACTTTTGCTAAAAGCAGCCGGCCTTACTGCAGATGATCTGTCTACAGTCATCTTAGCGGGCGGTATGGGCTTTCACCTTGATGCCCGTAAAGCGATGCGTGTCGGGCTTCTGCCGGATGTGGATCCGATGAAGATCTTAGCGGGCGGCAATACGTCGCTTAAGGGTGCGATCCGATACCTGCGTACATGCGATGAGGAGATCACGCTTCCGCCGTGTGAAGAGATCGTGCTTGCGAACGAACCTGACTTCAATGAACTTTATGTAAACTATATGACATTCCCCGATGCACCCGATGAGGAAGAAGAGGATACGGATTTTTAGGGAAAAGGTTCGAGCCTGCATGTATGCAGGCTCGTTTTTGTTACAGTCCCGTTAGGTCAAACGGCGGGATGAAGCTTTCCTTTGCGACATCACCTTCCTGGATGAAGGCATTTTGGATGCCGAGGTCGAGCGCATAATCTATGACGCGCTCGTATTCGCGCTTCGTGACTTTACGGCCAAGGAGTGTGTGATTCTTCATGTGCTCCATCGGCGTATACTGGTTCATGATGCTGATATAGATCCGGTCATGATAGGTTTCGTACAGATATTTTAGGATATTCTTGGAATCATTTGTGTGCCCCGGCAGGACAAGGTGCCGCACGATGATTCCTTTTTTCATAAGGCCGTTTTCAAGAACAGGCTCTCCGACCTGCCGGAACATCTCCCCGATCGCTTCGGAGGCCGTTTTGAAGTAATCCGGGGCATGCGCGCATTCTTCAGCGATCGCGGGATCATAAAATTTCAGATCCGGCAGATACACATCGATCAGACCGTCGAGCATCTGAAGCGCGCTGACATTTTCATAGGATGACGTATTGTAGACGATCGGCAGATCCAGCCCACGCCTTCGCGCTGTCAAAAGTGCCTCCCGGATCTGCGGGATAAAATGCGTGGGCGTTACGAGATTGATATTGTGCGCGCCTTTGTCTTTTAGCATAAAGAACAGATCGCAGAGTGCATTTGGCGTGACGGCTTTTGCTTTTATCTCCGCAGTTGCATGCGCGATCTCGTGATTTTGGCAGAAGATGCACTTTAAATTGCAGCCTGTAAAAAACACGGTGCCGGAACCGTGTTTACCGGAGATTACGGGCTCTTCCCACATATGAAGTGCAGCGCGGGATACGAGGACGGTATCCGTCATACCGCAGTAGCCTGGCTGTTTGCCGCGGTCAATGCGGCACTGCCGTGGACAGAGAATGCAGCCGATTTCCTTATGTTCTGTTGTGCGTTTGTTTTCTGTGTTCATATCGTTTATCCGGAAAGAATGATGTCTGCCGTCTCTCATTATATCATCGAAAAGCCGCTTTTCCTTGCATTTTCCGCATTTTCATGTATAATATTGAGCGGCAAAGGAGAAGAAATATGATCAGTGCAAACAATGTAACGTACAGAGTGGGTAAGAAAGCACTCTTTGAAGATGTTAACATCAAGTTCACGGAAGGAAACTGCTACGGCCTCATCGGAGCCAACGGCGCAGGCAAGTCCACTTTTCTCAAAATTCTGGACGGACGCCTGGAGACGACCAAGGGCGAGATCGTGATGACACCCGGCCAGCGTCTTTCATTCCTGGAACAGGATCACTTTAAATATGATGATTATACGGTCATGGATACCGTTATCCTCGGTAATGAGCGTCTCTATCAGGTGATGAAAGAGAAGGACGCGATCTATGCAAAGGAAGACTTTACGGACGAGGACGGCATCAAGGCCAGCGAGCTTGAGGCGGAATTCGCCGATATGGACGGCTGGGAAGCGGAGTCTAACGCGGCGATGCTTTTAAACGGTCTTGGTATCGATACGGAGCTTCACTATGCGATGATGAAGGATCTTGTCGGCAACGATAAGGTCAAGGTATTGCTTGCAAAAGCGCTGTTCGGCAATCCGGACATCCTGCTTCTCGACGAGCCGACGAACCATTTGGATCTCGATGCGATCGCATGGCTCGAGGAGTTTTTGATCAACTTTGAAAACACGGTTGTCGTGGTCAGCCACGACCGCTATTTCTTAAATAAAGTCTGCACGCATACGGCGGACATCGACTACGGCAAGATCCAGCTCTATGCCGGCAACTACGATTTCTGGTTCGAAAGTTCGCAGCTCCTCATTAAGCAGATGAAGGAAGCGAATAAGAAGAAGGAAGAGAAGATCAAGGAATTGCAGGAGTTTATCTCCCGTTTCTCCGCAAATGCATCGAAGTCCAAGCAGGCGACATCCCGTAAGCGCGCGCTTGAAAAGATCGAGCTTGAGACGATCAAGCCTTCCAGCAGAAAATATCCTTACATTGATTTCAGACCCGACCGCGAGATCGGCAACGAAGTTCTGACGGTGGAAGGCATCTCCAAGACGATCAATGGAGAAAAGGTGCTCAATAACGTTTCTTTTGTACTGGGACACGACGACAAAGTCGCGCTTGTCGGCTCCAACGAGATCGCCAAGACAGCGCTGTTCCAGATCCTTTCCGGCAACAGGGAGCCGGATGAGGGAACCTATAAGTGGGGCGTGACCACGTCGCAGGCATATTTTCCCAAGGATTATACGAAGGAATTCGATAACGACTATACGATCACGGATTGGCTGATGGGCTATTCACCTGTGAAGGATGTGACCTATGTGCGCGGCTTTCTCGGCAGAATGCTGTTTGCCGGCGAGGATGGTGTAAAGAAAGTCAAAGTCCTTTCCGGAGGCGAGCATGTGCGCTGCCTTTTATCCAAGATGATGATTTCCGGTGCGAACTGCCTGCTCCTTGATGAACCGACCAACCACCTTGACATGGAATCCATCCAGGCGCTCAACAACGGCCTCATCAAGTTCCCGGGCGTTGAGATGTTCTCCTGTCATGACCACCAGTTCATCCAGACGACTGCCAACCGCATCATGGAGATCCTGCCGGACGGCACGCTTCTTGATAAGATCACGACTTACGATGAGTACTTGGCAAGCGATGAGATGGCGCGTAAGCGTACAGTCTACACAGCAGCTAAGGAAGATGACGAGGACTAAATATGATCGATCTTCACGTCCATTCAAACTGTTCGGACGGCACGTTCACACCGACCGAGCTTGTAACATATGCGCTTAAGAAGGTACTTTCTGCGTTTGCCCTGACGGATCACGATACGACGGACGGAATCGATGAAGCCATGCAGGCTGCCGAGGGGCAGCCTGTTTCTGTTATTCCGGGTATCGAGTTTTCGACCAATTACGAGGGAAAGGATCTGCATATCGTAGGTCTTTTCATTGATAAGGAGCATCCGGTCTTCCGGGCGCGCCTTGCCGAGTTTCTGGCATCGCGCAAGAAACGCAACATCGAGATGTGTCGTCGCCTCCGTGAGATTGGCGGGATTGACATCGACTATGATACACTTCGCGCGTTGTATCCCGACTCGGTTCTGACCAGGGCGCACTATGCGGATTATCTTATGAAGCATCATTATGTCGGCGATAAGAAGGAAGCCTTTGACCGCTACGTCGGTGATCACTGTTCCTGCTATGTCCCCAGAGAAAAGGTGTCTCCCGAGGACGTTGTTGCGCTCCTGAAGGAGACCGGAGCAATCTCCGTCCTTGCGCATCCCACGCTCTACCATATGTCGGATGCCCGCCTGGAGACGCTTGTCTCCCATCTAAAAGAAGTCGGTCTGGATGGTATGGAAACGATCTACTCTACCTACACGGAGGGTGAGACACGGCAGATGAAGAGTCTGGCGAAGAAGTATGATCTGTTGGAGAGCGGTGGCAGTGATTTTCACGGCGCCAACAAACCGACCATCGATCTGGCGATCGGGAAGGGACATCTAGCCGTTCCGGACTCTGTTTTGGAAAAAATAGAAGCTGCAAGGGCAATTAAGTTGACATAAGACAAAAACAGATTGCCGACAGTTTGAGCACCATAGGATCTGCATATTGTGATCTTGCACAAAATGCGAGGCGATACAATACTTTTGATTGTTCAAAAAGGTGAAGGATTGTTAAAATGTGAACGAAATATGAACAAAAACGCCGAAAACTGTTATTGTGTTCATTTTTTGTTCAAAAAGTATTTACTTTGCATTCAAAATGACTTATACTCCTAGATGTGGTTGAGAGATACCACGTTAGTAACAACATTTAGGAGGAAATTATTATGAAAAAGAACGTATTAGCATTAGTATTCGCAGTAGTTATGACATCCGCACTTGTTTCCGCTTGCGGCAGCAAGGCAGAAGCTCCTGCAGAGACAGAAGCAACTGTAGTAGAAGAGACTGTTGCAACTGAGACAGCTGCAGAGACAGAAGCTACAGAGACAGCTGCAACTGAGACAGAAGCTACAGAGACAGCTGCAACTGAGACAGAAGCTACAGAGACTGAAGCAACTGAGACAGCTGCTGAGACAGAGGCTACTGAGACAGAAGCAAAATAATCCGATCGGATTACACGATAAGGCCACCCGGAGACGGGTGGTCTTATTTTTTGCAAAGACCGGCTTTTCTCCTCGGATCCTTG
>JAEEGL011458880.1_pt1 | contig 11921 bp, 14 predicted proteins | sample 9134231 | NCBI WGS metagenome assembly JAEEGL01 (sample SAMN16246548, study PRJNA631951) | gut metagenome | biome: gut microbiome; feature: rumen; material: fiber-attached | host: Bos | place: Iran: Karaj | collected 2018-10 | reverse complement strand
CATCATCCGAGCTTCGCTATGGCGTCAGCCGTATGCTGCACGAACATCTGCTGAATCACCCTGCTCTGTCCCAGGCCCTGCAGGACACACTCCACATCGTAGCCGGCAGTTTCGAACACAGACTTCCAGGAATCTTCCTCGTCTCCGGCCATATCATTGTTGGCGTGGTCTCCCGCGACGATCATCATCGGGCGCAGCACAACACGTTCATAGCTGCCGGCCTGCACCAGCGCCAGGACATCATCGACAGAAGGTTCCGCCTCAACAGTGCCGATGAAGTAGTTCTCATAACCTGCCGCGGTCATGATCTGCTGCATTTTGGCATAGATCTCATTGGATTCCGCCTCAGTGCCGTGGCCCATATAGACAATCGCGGTTTTTCCGTCGTCATAGCCGGCAGTAACATCTGCCAGCACAGCGGCAGTCAAGGCAAAGTCTTCTTCGCTGCTCACCAGTGGCTCTCCCACGGTGATGCTCTCGAAAGCATCCGCATATTCCGCCAGTTCTTTAACCAGATCGGTGTATTCATAGCCATGCATCAGGTGCGTCGGCTGCACGACCAGGGTCTTGACACCGTTTTCCAACGCACGGTCCAGCGCTTCGGCGACGTTGTCAATCACCTCACCGTCCCTGTTCTTCACATGGTCAATGATGATCTGGCTGGTAAAAGCCCTGCGGACGCTCCAGTCGGGGAATGCCTTCTGCAGGGCGCGCTCAATTCCGCCGATGGTCATACGGCGGCTGTCATTGAAGCTCGTTCCGAAGGAGACCACCAGCAGTTCCTTCTCCCCGATCTCATCCGCATTCAGCGGGTCGTCCAGAGAGGCGTCACCGGTTTCATAGTTCTCTTCCTCTTCCGCGTCTTCGGCAAAAGCCGGAGCTCTGCCGTTGCTCCATGCAGCAAAGAAGGTGAGCATCAGACTCAGGGCCAAGACAAGCGCGAATAGTTTTTTCATTGTTTCTCCTTTTCTTTTTCGATTCTTTTCGAATCGTTATTTTATTGCATCGCTGCCCGAAAGCAGCGTTATGCACCTGTGGTATACCGTTTCAAAATCCGAACCGGTCTCCTCCGGACGGCACAGGAGGATCAGCTCTGTTCCTGTCTCCCGGGCGGCCTCCGCTTTCTCCGGGAAGCCTCCCGGTACTCCGCCGTCCTTGCTGACCAGGTATCGGATCCGGTACTGGTGAATAATCGCCCGGTTCAGTTCTCTGGAAAAGGGGCCCTGCATGGCAATGATGTTCCGATGCGGGATCCCGAGGCGCTCACAGGCATCGAGACTCGCATGACTCGGCAGGATCCTTGGATAGAGCCGTTCCGGATCGATATCCGCATAGGCAGAGAGTTCCTTGGCTCCGGTGGTGAGCAGGATGTTTCCTTCCTGCCTTCCCAGCCATTGAGCAGCGTCATCCGCGGTCTCAAAGCATCTTGCACCTTCGGTCGCACTGGCCGGGCGCAGCAGGCGGAGATAAGGCACGCCGGCTTTCCGGCAGGCCTCCCGTACAGAAGCGGTAACATGGATGGCATAGGGATGGGTTGCATCTATGCAGAGCGCACAGCCCTCCAACAGTTCCATCTTATCCTCCGAGCTCTGTGGTCCCGTCCGCGTCTCCACCCCCGGGACTATCCCCTGTTCCTCGCTGCCGTAGTCACTGGCCACGCAGACCGTCACATTCGCTCCGGCCTCTGCCAGCAGCGCAGAGAGCTTCCGGCCTTCGGTGGTGCCGCTGAAAATGACGAATCTCATGTACGATACCCCCGCGGGGTCACCATCCGCCCTTCCTGTTCGCGGGTCTGAGAGGAGCCGATAAACACCGTTGTGAACATGTCCGCTTCCGTATCGCGAAGCTCCTTCAGATGCAGGATTTGGATGCTCTCCCCTTCGCGGCCGATAGCCCGAGCCAGGCCGCAGATGGTTTCCGGGCTCTTCTCCGAGAGCAAGATCTCACAGGCACGCTTCAGATAGTCCTGCCTGTGTCGGGACGCGGGATTATACAGGCAGATGGCAAAGTCTCCTTTCGCGGCACAGCGCAGACGCTGTTCGATCAGTGTCCAGTCCGTCAGACGGTCGGACAGGGAAATTACACAGAAGTCGTGTCCCAGCGGTGCGCCCAGCAGCGCTCCGCCGGAGAGCGCTGCCGTGATACCGGGGATAATCTCCACTTCCGTCTCTCCGTATTCTCCCGCCAGCTCCAGAACCGGTGCCGCCATCCCGTAGACACCCGCATCTCCGCTGCAGACAAGAGTAACCGTCTTTCCTTCGGCCGCCTGTTCCAGACACCAGCGGCAGCGCTCCAGTTCTCCGGTCATTCCGGTGCTGTACGTCGGTTTCTCCGGCCAGAGCGGCTTCAGCAGATCCACATACAGCGTATACCCGCAGATGACGTCCGCCTCTTCAATCGCTGCACGGGCGGCCTCGGTCAAATATCGACCGTCGCCGGGGCCGATCCCGACCACATATAGTTTTCCCATGTCACCAACTCCAGTCAAAGCATGCTGTCTCTTCTGCAAGGGCAAAGGTGACGCCGTCCTGTGCGTACTTGGATTTGATCAGTTGTCCTCCGCTCGCCAGGACCGCGGCCCGTTCGCAGACGTTGTCCACACCGGTTACCGTACGCACAAATTCAGAGCAGGAAAAGATTCCTTCTGCGTATCTGAGTTCTTCCGCCGTATAAAAGCGGATCGGCCAGCCGTGGTCCCGGCAGAAACGGAGCAATCCTTCTTCCCCGCTCTTCAGGTCAATGCTTGCCGCAGATCGGATCGCCTCCGGCAGGATACATTTTTCCCGGCAGAAGCGTTCCAGGCCGGCTTCCAGCGTCTCCGCCATTGTTCCTTTCCTGCAGCCGATTCCCAGGTGCAAAACATGGGGAACCAGCTGCAGTGCCGTGCACTCCGCATCCCGGTAGTCCACCAGCACATCCGTTTCCGGATTCTCTGTCTTCGGGAGTACTCCTCCCTGACCTGCGTCAGACTGCGACAGAATCCGGACGTTTTCCGGTCTGTCTCCCCGGATCTCCCATCGGCAGTCCAGGTGAATCCGCCGCCCGGCCAGGAGCTTTGCTGAAACTGTTTTGATTCTCTCCGGCTGCCGTACGGTCATGTTCTGATGCTTTGCCCAGAGGTCGACGGCAAACACGCCGTGCAGGTCCGTCGCTGTGGTGATAACCGCCTCTCCGCCTGTGATTGCGGCAAGCTCCCGGGCCAGCGCGTTCGCACCTCCCAGATGCCCGGACAGCAGCGGGATCACATAGTGTCCGGTCTCGTCCACGGCAAGGACTGCCGGATCCTCCGCCTTGTGTTTCAGATACGGTGCAACAGCCCGGACAGCAATCCCGACAGCGCCGACATAAACCAGGGCAGCCTTCTCCCGGAAAGCAGCTTCCGTCCAGGTCCCGAGGATAACATCTCTCCCCGCCCGTGCGGTCTCACCGCCAAGTATCCCGGCTAGCTTCTCTGCCAGCGCTTCGCCCCGGTCTGTGAAGGCCAGGAAGCCGATTCCCTCTCTCATCCTGCATCTCTCCATTCCCGGAGCAGCATCTCCGCCTCTGCGGTTTTGCCCAGCAGGCCATAAACATTGGAGAAGAGGACGGCTCCAAAACGGCAGGCACCGCCGCTTTTACGTTCCAGGACTGTCTGGATCTCTCGCAGCAGGCTCTCCATCACTGGTTTACATAATCTTGCATTTTTCAGTATTTCCAGACAGCCGTCCGTGGTTACTTGCTGCATCAGTTTTTCACATATCATCCGTTCTGCGCCGCACAGTGCCGCATGCGCGCAGAAGAGTTCTCTGCGGCAGTCGGCCATGCGTGAATGCGTGTTCATGATCCCTCCGGCAAGTTTCACCAGCTTGCCGACATGCCCGATCAGCAGGACTTCTTCCATTCCTTCCAGAATCGCCAGGTCCAGAGCGTCCCCGATGTAGTTGGAGCACTTGACCCGCGGGATTGCCTCCAGCCCCGGCATCTCTTTGCTCAGAAAGTCCAGGCCGTAATTTCCCGGGCAAAAGATCAGTCTCCTGCTGCCGGAGGCTGCTTTCTGCCGGATTTCCAGAGCGATGGTATCGACAATCGCCTGTTCGCTCATGGGCTCTACAATTCCGGATGTCCCCAGGATCGAGATTCCTCCCTCAATCCCAAGCATGGGGTTAAAGGTCTTTTTCGCGATCTCCCGGCCTTCCGGTGCGGAGATTACGACCTGCAGACCTCCCGGATAATTCAGCTCATCACATAACGTCTCCATCGCAGTGAAGATCATACGGCGAGGAACGGAATTGATGGCCGCTTCACCCACCGCCCGATCCAGGCCAGGTCTGGTCACCTTCCCGATTCCTTCTCCGCCGTCGATCGTTATGCCTTCTGCAGTTCTGCCTACCGTTGCGACAATCAGGATCCCGTCGGTCACATCCGGGTCGTCCCCGGCGTCTTTCTGTACGGCGCACGCTGCCCGGTCTCCCTCCATGCGGCAGAAGACCGGTGTGGTCTCGATCCGGAGCCCGCCGGGTGTGAGAAGGGTCAGTGTCTCCGGGGCTTGTCCGGTAAGCAGTAATTCCGCTGCTCCTGCAGCTGCCAGTGCAGCGCAGCTTCCGGTGGTATAGCCGCAGCGAAGCCGCTTGCTTCCGCTGCGGATGTAGTGCTCAAAACTCATGGTTTTTCTCCTGTCTTGCTGCCAGTGCGGCCAGTTCCGGAAAACGTCGAAGGATCTCATCATAATTCTCTCGCTGATGAGGGAAAGCACAGTGTTCGCAGCTCTTCACGCCTTTCTCCGTATAGACAAAACCGCCGCCGCAGGCCTCCCCCAGGGTATAGAGCGGGCAGTAACAGAACAGACAGTTGAAGTCCGATTCTTCCACGTCCTCATGACAGGGAAAGAACTCACAGTCCCGATTCTGAAAAAAGCAGTAGTGTTTTTCGCTCATGTCAGTTCCAGCCTCTCGCCGCAGGTTCCAGGAGCTCCGCTGCGGAATAGATCAGCGCGTTGCAGATCGCCGCGGCGATGCTGCTGCCGCCCTTGCGTCCCATTGCCGCAATACAGGGGACCCCCGCTTCCTCACAGGCCGCAAAAACCATCTCCTTGCTCTCCACGACGTTCACAAAACCCACCGGTACCGCAATCACCAGTGCGGGGCGCAATCCGTCTCCGATCTGCTCCGAAATCCGCAGCAGCGCCGTCGGCGCGTTTCCGATGGCAAGGATCGCGCCGGGATTCTGTTCTGCCGCGTAATCCATCGCGGCTGTGGCTCGGGTAGTCCCCTGTGCCTTTGCCCGCTCTGCGATCTGTTTCTCCGCCATATAGCAGAAGGCCGAGGCGCCGAGCTTCAGCAGTCCGGGTTTGCTGATACCCGCAAGTGCCATGTTGGTGTCCGTCACAAGGTCTGTACCACCGTGCAGTGCTTCCGTGGCTTTCTGCACCGCATCGGGGGTAAAGCGCAGATTCGCGGCGTAGTCGAAGTCGGCGCTGGCGTGGATGCAGCGCAGAATCACAGCCTCATTTTCTGCTGGAAGCGTAATGCCCCTTTCCCGTAGTTCCGCCCGGATGATTTCCATGCTGCCCCGTTCAATCTGTCCCGGTGATCTGATCATGCGCGAAGGCCTCCATTGCCTGTTCGATCGTTTTCATATCCAGACTGCTCCGTACCGTATCTGCCAGCATATCGTACTGACGATTCCGGTAAGCAGCCCGGTTCTCTGTTTTCTGCTCCGGGATCCGGATTCCTTTTCTCTCCGCGAGCCACCCGGCCACCCGTCCGACCAGTTCCCCGCTGTCGAACAGGCCGTGCAGATAAGTGCCGAACACGTTCTCCGTCACCGCTCCATCTTCTGTGCCATCTTCCATGATGCAGAATGGCGATGCCGCGGATCGGGTCCTTCCCATGTGGATCTCATAGCCCTCCAGTCTGGCACCGGCAAAGGGTCGCGCATCGCAGACCGCCTGTCTCCGCGTCCTGGTCTTCTTCCCGGTGAAGACCGTCTCGCAGGGCAGGAGTCCGAGTCCCTCGGCAGTTCCCCCGCTCTCCGCGTTCTCCGGATCTGACAGGCTTCTCCCCAGCATCTGATAGCCTCCGCAGACCCCTAAAATTGCTGTGCCTGATCCGTGCAGGACAAGGATCTCTTCGGCGAGTCCCATCTCCCGAAGCCAGCGGAGGTCTCCCATCGTGTTCTTCGTTCCCGGGAGAATTATCAGATCCGGCCTGCCGAGCTGTTCCACGCGGTTTACATAACGTACTCCAACTGCCGGATGCTCCTCCAATGGGGAAAAATCCGTAAAGTTCGACACATGAGGCAGCCGGATCACCGCAATATCCAGAGGTCTCCCCGCCGTCTCCGTCTTCTCCAGACGGGGCGCAAGGCTGTCCTCGTCGTCGATGTCGATCTTCATCCAGGGTATCACGCCGAGCACCGGCAGCGATGTCAGCTCTTCCAACTGTCTCAGACCAGGCCGCAGAAGCTCGACATCACCCCGGAACTTGTTGATTACCGTTCCGATTACCCGCTTCCGCTCCTCCGGCTGCAGCAGGGCCACCGTGCCGTAGAGTTGGGCAAAGACACCGCCCCGGTCAATGTCACCGGCCAAAATTACCGGTGCATTCACCAGTTCCGCAAGGCCCATATTTACTATATCATCCTGCCGGAGATTAATCTCTGCGGGAGAGCCCGCACCCTCGATCACGATGATGTCATGCTCCTCAGCCAGACTGTTGTAGGCCTTCATAATCTCCGGGATCAGCGCCCGCTTCATCCGGAAGTACTCCTTCGCGTCGTACTGACCGCGCACCTCTCCCATGACGATAAGCTGACTGCCTGTGTCGCTTGAGGGCTTGAGCAGGATCGGATTCATCCGCACATCACAGGGGATCCCCGCCGCCTCAGCCTGAGCCGCCTGGGCCCGTCCCAGTTCCAGCCCATCTGCAGTGACATAGCTGTTGAGGGCCATGTTCTGGCTCTTGAAGGGAGCCACACGGTAGCCATCCTGAGTAAAAATCCTGCAGAGTGCCGTCACCAGCAGGCTTTTCCCTGCACCGGACATGGTTCCCTGTACCATGATGCACTTTGCCATCCTAAAGCACCTCCTGCAGTGCATGAAGCAGCCGGTCATTCTCCGCTTCTGTCCGGATCGCGATCCGATACCAGCCTTCCGCGAGGCCCGTATAGTTCCGGCAATCCCGGATCATGATCCCCCGGTTCCGGAGCTTTTCTGCGAGTTCCCTGACCTCACAGAAAAACAACAGATAGTTGGCTTCGCCGGGAACAACATGCAGTCCGAAACCTTTCAGTTTCCGGATCAAACGCATTCTTTCTGAGGAGATAAGAGCCCTCAGTCGGTTGACATAACCTGTCTCCTGAAGTGCTGCAGCTCCGGCCGCCTGAGCAACATTCGACACCGGCCATGGCTGCCCTTCTCTCTGCAGCCGCTGCGCAAAATCTGTACTTCCGCAGAGGGCATAGCCCAGGCGCAGCCCTGCCATGGCATAGGTTTTGGTGAAGGCCCGAAGAATCACGAGATCCGGGAACTGCCGCAGGTCCGGGATCAGGCTCTCTGCCTCCGGGTGCTCAGCGAAGTCCATGAAACATTCGTCGATCACGGGCACGCAGTGCTCTTCCGCGCAGAGATTCAGGATCTGCCTCAGGGCCTTCTGTTCCGCCAGCAAGCCTGTAGGATTGTTGGGATTGGACAGGAAAAGCAGCTCCGCTCCGTGGATACTCTCCGCCAGTTTTTCCGGACGCAGGAGAAAGCCATCCGTTTCCGAGCGGGTCACGATGCGGATCTCACAGTCTTCTGCCTTCAGTGCCTGCCCATACTCTTCGAAATCCGGCGCTGTCAGCAGCGCCTTCTTCGGCCGCAGAACCCGGCAGATCCGGTAGATCAGATCCGCCGCTCCGTTTCCGCAGACGATCTGTACCGCAGGGACTCCGTGCAGTTCCGCCAGCTCTTTTTGCAGTGTCCGGCAGAGCGGATCGGGATACCGATTCGCATCCCGCAGCGCCTGCAGCGACGCTTTGTATACTCCCTCCGGGAGGCCAAGCGGGCTGACATTGGCTGAAAAATCCAGCGGCAGAGAACCATATTCTGTTTCATAGCCGGCCCAGTCGCCGCCGTGTATCCCTTTCATAATACCTTCACCAGCAGAAAGATGCCTAAGCGCAGCGCTCCCAGCAGGCCGATGCACAGCCAGCTCCCGGCCTTTTCCATTTGGCACGCGCGGCAGATATCTTCTGCCTCCACCTCCCTTAGGGCATCTCCGATATAAGGCTTGTCATACAGCTTTCCGAAGTAGCTCGCCGGTCCACAGAGCCGCAGCCCGAGTGCACCCGCCATTGCCGCCTCACACTGAGCGGAATTGGGGCTGGCATGTTTCCGCCGGTCCCGCCTCCAGATTCTGGCGGATGCCTTTGCATCTTCCCCACAGAGTCCCGCGGCTGCGATCAGGATCAGCGCTGCCAGCCTGGCGGGGATGTAATTTGCCGCGTCGTCCAGTCTGGCCGCCGCCCTACCGAACCAGAGATAGCGCTCATTTTTATAGCCCAACATGCTGTCCATGGTATTGATCGCCTTATAGCACAGAGCCAGCGGTGCTCCTCCAAGGAACATATACAGCATCGGCGCCGCGATTCCGTCGGAAAAGTTTTCTGCCACCGTCTCGACCGTTGCCCGCGTGACGCCGCTTCGGTCCAGCGCCTTGGTGTCCCGCCCGACGATCCGTGACACTGCCGCTCTCGAGTCTTCCGGAGTACCGTCTTTCAGAGTGCGGTAAACACGCATTGCCTCATCGCGGAGATTTTTCACCGCGAGGGCCTGCCAGCACCAGATACACTCAATGAGGAACGCCAATGGAGGCCAGAGCCGCTCCAGCAGCATGAGCACCAGGCAGCAGATCAGCAGCGTCCCCAACGGGAGAGTCAGTGCAAGCATCGTCCCGCCCAGCAGTTCTCCCCGGCGGGTTTTCGGCAGAAACTTCCGCAGCAGGGATTCCAGAACCGTAATGCAGCGGCCCATCAGCACCACCGGATGGATCGGAGTGAGCGTCTCCGGATCTCCAAGGATCAGATCCAGTACAAAGCCGCATATTGCAGCCAGCAGAATTCTCATTTCAGAAACGATATCTCCCGTATCACATGAAGTGTTCCGCTTTTCGGCTCCCAGTCCAGCAACCAGCCGCAGCCGCAGGGTCTCTGCCAGCGGTAGTATTCACGCTGCGGAATTCCCTTTTCTTCCAGAAGCGCCATTTGTGTGCCGCCGTGGGCTACAATGACGACGTTCTCAACCTCATCCGATGTATCGGTCTCTGCTTTCAGGATTCGATCAAAACATCTGCAGACTCGTTCGGTGAGTTCTGCCTTGTCCTCTCCCCCGGGGCATCGTCCCAGGCAGCCACCGTCCACCCAGGCTCGGTATTCGGAATCTTCTTCCATCTCCCACCAGCCGCGGCCTTCAAAGCTTCCGAAGTCCATCTCGCGGAGTTCCGGACAAAGCACCTGCTCCGCCCCCGGAAAAAGGATTTCCGCCGTCTCTCGAGCGCGCAATGCCGGCGACACATATACGCGTGCCGGACAGAAGTCCGCTCGAACAAGTGCCGCTCTCCCTGCCTTTGAGAGGCCATCGTCCAGGCGTCCCTGATAGCGTTTTTCTTCTCCGAGCCGGGTCAGCCCATGCCGGATCAGCCAGACCTTCACGGCCATTCTCCTTTCAACAGCTGGGGCAGTCCGCAGCAGACACGTACCACCGTCTCTGCCCGTTCCGCCAGCAGGCACGAAAGCCTCCCCGCAGCTTCCCGTCTCTCCCGCTCCACTGGATCTATCGGCACCACACCACAGCCGATCTCGGTGGCGATAACGATGCGCCGCATCGCCAGCTCATCAACGAGTGCTTCGAGGTTGCCTGTCGGTACCAAATTCTGCACATCCCAGACTGCGCAGGCGGCAAGCTCCGCCTCCGTCAGTCCGAGCTGTTCCCGGATCCAGGTCTTTTTCCCCGCATAAAGCGGTCCTGTCACAAAGATCAAAGCCATCCCCCTATATACCGGCTCGCCGCCAGCACCCCAAGCATCCAGAGCTCCGCTGTCGAAAGGAACCAGCCTGCCAGGTCGCCGGAGAGTCCGCCGAATTTCTTCTCGCAAAGCCGCTTATACTGCCAGAATACCAGCATCGCTGCAATCACACAGAGGATGCCGCCTCCGACACCCATCAGTCCGGCAAAAACCAGTGCAGATCCGATCAGAATCCGTCGTACCGTCGTCTGTTCCGCCGCTTCCGCGAAGCTTCTGGCCAGTCCGCTGCCGGGTCGGAGCGGAAAGCTCACCAGCGCAATCCCCGAGAGGCAGCGCGACAAACCATAGATTCCCAGAAGGCAAAACACGTTCACCTCCGGCAGAGCACACCAGAGTGCAAGTGATGCCGTAAAATACATGCAGAGCCGAATCCCGGCAAAGGCACCGAGATGCGGATCCTTCAGGATTTCCTGCTTCTTTTCGGCGCCAGCGTGACTGGAGAGAGCATCCCAGGTGTCGGCGTATCCGTCGAGGTGAATCCCTCCCGTGACCAGGACCGGCAGCAGACAATATCCTGAACCTCTCAGCAATTCCGGCAGAGAAAGCACCATGCACAACTTCCCCCAGCCGAAACTCAGCAGTGCGACAGCCACCCCCACCAAGGGGAATGCACACAGGCTGTAACGCATGCTGCGCTCCTCCCAGTCCGTCTGCGGAACCGGGATTGCCGAAAACATCGAAAATGCAATCAGAATGCTCTTCCATACCGTCATGGCAATTTTCCCTTCAACACGTTTGGCAATCCGCAGACGACCTCTGTCACAAGGTCTGCCTCCCTGGCGAACTCACGATTCAGCAGAGCCAGGTTTCGGAGATACCGCTCTGTCGCTTCGTCGTATCTGCCTCCGTCCGAGAAGATCTCATTGGTCACCAGCGTGAGGTTTTCGCACCTGACCATCAGGGCCCGCAGCCCGCGTCTGACTGCATCGGAACCGCCGCCCTCCGGGTGGAACATCTCGTTGGCCAGAAGGTTGGAGAGGTCCTCCAGCAGCACGTTTGCCCGCTTCGGAATTCCGTCTCCGCATTCCACCGCTCCTGCAAGGTTGAGCCCCCGTTCCAGCGTCTGAAATCCCCGCCCTGCACGTGCCTCGCGGTGTTTCGCGATTCGCCGCAGGCTTTCTGCATCCTTTGCTGTCATGGTGGCGATATAGAGCCGCTGGCCAGGTAAGCGGCAGACCAGATCTTCCGCAAAAGCACTCTTCCCGCTGCCCGCTCCGCCGATAATGACACTCAGCATATTCTCCCTCACGTCAGAGGCTGGTAGGCCTCGATTCCCAGCCTGTCAAAATTCTGCCCGCTGCGGTAGACCGCCAGCGCTGTATCCAGCAGGGGCATCAGCATCAGCGCGCCGGTCCCCTCGCCGAGATGCATACCGGCATCCAGCGGTGCTCTGAGGTTGAGCTTCTCCAGCAGCAGTTTGCCAAGCGGTTCCGCAGAGACGTGACTGGCCAGCATGGCCGATCCCGCATCCGGACATAGCCGCAGGGCGCAATATGCCGCCGTAGCGCTGATCGCCCCATCGATGATCACCGGGATGCGATTTGCCGCAGCAGCCAGGAAGGCGCCGCACATCGCCGCGATATCCAGGCCGCCCAGCTCCGCCATCAGCCGTACCGTATTCTTCTCATCAGGATCAATCCGCTTCAACGCTGAATGGATGACTGTTTTCTTCCGTTCCAGCCCTGTGCTGCTGAGGCCTGCACCACGCCCGGTGATTTCGTCCGGGTTAAGCCCCAGGAGCACCGCAGACAGCGCTGTCGCCGTGGTAGTATTGCCGATGCCCATCTCACCCACCGCCATCAGGTCTGTCCCTTCCCGGATCAGCTCTTCCGTCAGAGCCGCACCTTTGACTATAGCATTAAGACATTCCGCTTCCGTCAT
>JAEEGL016469646.1_pt1 | contig 11922 bp, 11 predicted proteins | sample 9134231 | NCBI WGS metagenome assembly JAEEGL01 (sample SAMN16246548, study PRJNA631951) | gut metagenome | biome: gut microbiome; feature: rumen; material: fiber-attached | host: Bos | place: Iran: Karaj | collected 2018-10 | reverse complement strand
GGTCCTGCAAGAAGGTATAGGGCTTGACGGCCGGGTTGGTGGTGTTCTTCAAGAATTTGAAATCCGCACCGCGATATTTGCGGAAGGTGTCAAGATCATAATCATCCAAACCTAAGGATGCAAGTTGATCGGCTTTGACTGTTGATGATACTGTGTCAATGTCATTGACAGGCTCACTATCGGTAGCAATGGCGTCTTGAACGGTCTCGTCGACAATCGTTGCAACCGAGTCATTGATAATCGGTTCACTGATACTAGTTTCATCCGTCGCTCCTGCCTTGAATGACAGCAATGCAACGGCCATTAGGAATATGATGTAAACTTTCTTCATAAAACAAGAGTTATTTAATCGTATGTGTAGTGTTTCAGTACTTGACGGTAGCTATTGAAAATCTTGCTCTTGGAAACGAAGCCCACATAGTTGCCCTCCTCGTCTACGACGGGCAGGTTCCAGGCCCCAGTGTCATCAAAGGTTTTCATCACCTTCTCCATTGTAGTGCCCACGACAACTTTGGCGGGCGGAATGGCCATGAAACGGTTGACGTACATGCGGCGGTACAGGTCGGGGCGGAACATGATGTTGCGGATGTCGTCGAGCTGTACCACGCCCACCAGTTTGCCGTTATCGTCGGTCACTGGGAATAGGTTGCGACGGCTCTGGGCAATGATGTCAACCATGTCCTTGAGGCTCATGTCGGGGTGGACTACCGAAAAGTCCTTTTCGATTACACTGTCCATCTTCAACAGGGTGAGCACCGAACGGTCCTTCTGGTGGGTGAGCAGTTCGCCGCGCTTGGCAAGACGGCGGGCATAGATGCCGTAGGGTGTGAAGATGTGGCTGATGGCGTAGCTGCTGGCCGACACGATGAGCAGCGGCAGGAACAAGTCATAGCCACCGGTCATCTCGGCAGTAAGGAAGATAGCCATCAGCGGAGCATGCATGACACCTGCCATCACGCCTGCCATGCCCATGAGGGCAAAGTTCTTGATGCTCAACGGTGTGTCGGGGTCGATAAAGCCGAGGTTGTTGAACAGGTAGGCGAAGAAGACACCTGCCATGCAACCCACAAACAGTGAGGGGGCAAAGGTTCCTCCCACACCGCCTCCTCCATTGGTAGCCGCCGTGGCAAACACCTTGAAGGCGCCCAGGGCAAACAGGAACAGCAGCACGGCAACGGTGTTGTTGCGGAAGCTGTAGAAGGGGCTGTTGTTAAAGATGGCGGTGACGTCACCGTTGATGAGGCGGGTGATGCTTTCGAAGCCTTCACCGTACAGCGGGGGCATCAGGAAGATGAGCACGCTCAGGGTGAGACCACCCACGGCGAAGCGCACCCATCGGTTGCGCAATCGCTTGAAACGGCCCTCGATGCGGTCGATGAGGTTGATGAAATAGAGTGACACGAAGCCGCAGAAGATGCCCAGCAGCACGACAAACGGGATGCGTGAAGCAAAGAACGGCTCACTCTGTGAGAAGAAGAATTCCACATTGTAGCCCGTAAAGACGTAGGCCACTGTAGCGCCAGCTACCGATGCCACAATCAGTGGGATGGCAGCGCCGGCTGTGAGGTCCATCATCAACACTTCGATGGTGAAAAGCAGGCCGGCGATGGGCGCCTTAAAGATGCCGGCGATACCGGCAGCAGCACCACAGGCCACGAGCATTGCCAGCGTCTGGGGGGTAAGCCTGAAGGCCTGCCCCAGGTTGCTGCCGATGGCTGCACCCGTGAACACGATTGGCCCCTCGGCTCCGACCGAACCACCGAAACCGATGGTCACTGAGGAGGCGATGAGCGACGAGTACATGTTGTGGATCTTGAGGCGGCTCTTCTTCAGTGCCAGGGCATAAAGCACTCGTGTCACACCATGCGAGATGGGCTCGCGGGCAATGTAATAGACATAGAGCGTCGCCAGCAGGATGCCGACGGCGGGAAATATCAGATAGGGCAGGTTACCCTGCTCAATGATGAAACGACGTGTCAGGAAATCGGCAATCAGTGAGATGAGTGTCTTGAGTAACACGGCAGCCAGACCTGCTGCAATGCCCACGATGAGCGCCAACATCACAACAAAAGTCTTGTCGGGAATATGCTTCTCTCGCCAAATGAGTATCCTCAGCCAGCCGTTCGTCTTTTCACTGGCAGGAACCGTGTCTCGTTTTGTCACTGATTGCTGTGCCATCACATTCCGCGACCGGTAAAGACGATTTTGATGGTATAGATGAGAATTCTCAGGTCGTTGAGCAACGACATGTTGTCAAGGTACATCAGGTCGTGACCGACGCGTTCGACCATCTCGTCGACATTCTTGGCATAGCCGAACTTGACCATACCCATCGAGGTGATGCCGGGGCGCACCTGGTGAAGCAGGGCGTAGGCAGGCACGCGTTGCAGAATCTGGTCAACATAGTACTTGCGCTCGGGACGGGGGCCAACAATCGACATCTCGCCCTTGAGTACGTTCCAGAACTGGGGCAGTTCGTCGATGCGGTATTTGCGCATGAAACGGCCGAAGGGGGTGATGCGAGGATCGTCATCCGACGATAACTGGGGCTTACCGGCTGCTTCGGCATTCTGAATCATCGAGCGGAACTTGATGATATTGAATGGCTTATTGTGAAGGCCTACGCGCTCTTGCAAGTAGAAAACGGGTCCTGGACTGGTAAACTTGATGATTGCCGCCACAATGATGTAAAGCGGTGTGAGCGCCAGCAGTGCCAATATTGACACGACGACATCGATGGCGCGCTTGATGTTCTTGCCACTGTCGCTCATGCTGCTACGCGAGATGTTAACGAGCGGTTCTCCGTAGATGTCCGAGATACGCACTTGACTCTGCATCATGTTGAACCGTTCAGGTGAAATCATGATGGGCAGGTCAAGGCTGAACAACTTGTTGATGGCTTTCATGTTCTGGTGATTGTCATCACGGCTGGGGACTACAATGAGTTCCCAGATTCCTTCTTTTTCACACACTTCCTTGAGTTCGTCGAGTTCATAACAGGGAAGCGGGTTGCCCTTGACGGGATTCTCACCAGGGATATTGACGAAGCCGCGGATATCATAGCCCGAGAACTTGCGCTGGCTGTTAAGCTTGTTGAAAAACAGCAACGCTGCCGAACCGCTACCGATGATCAGCGTGGGGAAGGTCCACTTGCGGGACATGACCTGTCGAGTGGCGATATTGGTAATGATAGCGCGCACCAGATAGACAAAGCCGAAGAGCATGACCCACAGGATCAGGATCATTTCATAGTCGTTGCCACGAACGCCCACAACGTCGTTGATCAGGGCGATGAAGAAGATGAGCAACGTGTTGATTCCTGAACTGGCAGCGGTCGTGAGCAGCTCTTGCACTCGTGATTTGCGGCACACATTATTATAATATCCACTGAAGATGTAGGTCACCATCATCAGCAGTGGGAAAAAGATCTGCCCGAGTACTACCATGTTGCTGGTGAGGTAACTGGAGAGGGTCGCGTGACCCACGACGGCTCCCATCTTCCAGCGTACACAGTTATAGGCAAGCCAGGCTAGATTGGACATCACGAAGTCGCCCAAAACGTACTTGATGCGTTGCAGGTGAGCCTTGTTCTTGATGTCTAGCCTGATTCTCATGTGCGGTAGTCTTGATTAACGGATGATTTTAAACGTGCCGTCGCGGCTCAGCAGGATGATGTTGGACGGTTGGTGGGACTGTTGGTCGTCACGGCGATACTGCACGGCATAGTCAACGCCCTTTACGATGGACGGGTCAATGTCGGCAAAGGTCTTAGCCGTCGGCTGGCCGCTCACGTTGGCCGAGGTTGAAACGATGGGCTTGCCGTAGCGTTCACACAAGCGGTGACAGAACTCGTCATTGGGAATCCTGATGCCCACACTGTCCTCATCGCCCAATACGTTAGGGGCTAGATTGTAAGCACCCTCATAGATGATGGTCAGCGGCTTTACCGCGACATCGATCAATTCGAGGGCGATGGGGGGCACGTCCACCACATAGTGGTCCAGGTGTTCGGCACTGTCGATGAGCACGATGAGTGCCTTGCTGTCATCGCGTTGTTTCAGCTGATAGATTTTTTTTACAGCCTCGGCATTGGTGGCGTCACAGCCGATGCCCCATACGGTGTCGGTAGGGTAGAGGATCAGTCCTCCGCTACTTAAAACTTTGAGGCATTGTGTGATATCAGCATCCTGCTGCGCTCTGGCTTTCTGTATTTGTTCCTTGTTTAAACTCATTTCCGATGGTTTACAATCTGCAAAGATACTGTAAAATTCCAATAAAACGAACACTTTGTAGTTTTATTATTACGGTTATTAAATGAGGATAAGTAAAAATCATGTAATTAGCCATTGGAAACAAGAAAAATGACTAATTTTGTGGAGTGAAATGAAATCTGGAATAGAGATGCCTTATTTTTCAGTAATAGTGCCGGTATATAACCGGCGTGATGAGGTGGAGGACCTGCTGAGGAGCCTTACCCGACAGACCGACAAAGATTTTGAGATTATCCTGGTAGAGGACGGTTCTACTGAGCGTTGCGAGGACATCGCGTTGCGCTACAGCAGGGAATTGGACCTGCGCTATTTCTATAAAACTAATGAGGGCCGTTCCATTGCTCGCAACTACGGCCTGGAACATGCCACGGGCCAATACTTCGTGTTCTTTGACAGTGATTGTGTCATTCCGCCCGATTATTTCAAGACCTTGGGTAGGGAACTGGCCAATAACTATGTGCCGTGTTTCGGTGGCCCCGATGCGGCGAGTGATGACTTTACCGATGTTCAGAAGGCCATTTCTTTCTCCATGACGTCCTTCCTGACCACCGGTGGCATCCGTGGCGGCAAGGTACAGATGGAGAAATTCGTGCCGCGCTCGTTCAATATGGGCTATTCGCGTGAGGTGTACGAGAAGGTGGGTGGTTTCCGCGAGATGTTCAGCGAGGACATTGATATGAGTACCCGTGTACGTCAGGCAGGCTTTGACATCCGCTTGATTCGTCCCGCTTTTGTCTATCACAAGCGCCGCACCAGCATTAGCAAGTTCGCGCGCCAGACCTACGTCTTCGGCATGTCGCGCATTACCCTCAAGCTGTTGTATCCCGACAGCCTCAAGGCTGTACATTGTCTGCCCGCCGTGTTCCTCATCGGTTGCGTAATGCTGTTGCTGCTTTCGTTGTGGAAATGGTGGTTCATCCTTCCCATTCTGCTCTATGCCGCTATGCTGTGGTGTGCCGCCCTCATCGAGACACGCCGCTTCAAGATTGCCACCCTTGCTGTGGCCACGAGTTTCACACAACTGTGTAGCTACGGCTGGGGCTTCATCAAGGCCTACGTCTGGAAAATCCTCTTGAAACACGGCCGTGACATCAACGAGGAAATTAATATGAGAAAAGGAAAGTAGTTCTCCGTTTCATCCATAGTAACCATGCATGAGGAAAAAGACAGCACTAAAGTGGCTAGCCGCAACATCAAGGAGACTGTCCCCGAGGAAGATCGCCCACGCGAGAAAGCCAAGAAGCATGGCTTCGGTAGTCTATCGACTGCTGAGTTGCTCGCTATCCTGTTGCGTGTGGGCACGCCTGGTGAGTCGGTCGTTGACCTGTGCCAGCGCATCTTGCGTGACAATGACGGCAAGCTGTATCTCATTGCCCGTAAAGGCATTAATAACCTGGTCAAGAACTACCACGGCATCGGTGAGGTCAAAGCCATTGAGATTCTCGCTGCTCTGGAATTGGCCCGTCGTTATCAGCAGGAGGAATTTGAGGAACGCTTCAAAATCACCAGCAGCGACGAGGCTTACCAGTATCTGCGTACCCGCATGGAGCACCTTGACCATGAGGAAATGATGGTTGTCTTGCTCAACCATGCCAAGCAGGTCGAGGAGTGTGTGCGCATTAGCAGTGGAGGCACGGCAATGACTGTTGCCGATATCAAGATGATCCTGCGACCTGCCATTGAGCGCCTCTCCTCAGGCATCATCCTGGCCCACAACCACCCCAGCGACAACCCTAACCCCAGTGTGCAGGACGACCGCTTGACCGAGCGTGTGCACCAAGCCTGCAAGGTGATGGACATCCAGCTCGTGGACCACATCATCGTCTGCCGCGGAGGACGCTACTATAGCTATAACGACCACGGCCGCCTATTGTAATAGACTCAACAAATGCAAAATCCGAAGAATTGTAGATTCTTTGCTATATGGAAAAGAATAATATCCCAAATAAACAGGATGCTCAAGTGTTACCTCAACAATTGGTTGACGATGTCAAACTGATTGTGGAAAAAGGCTTGCGTGAGGCCTACCGCTCTGTCAATACTGTCTCGATTTTGACATACTGGAATGTGGGCAAACGTATCGTAGAAGAAGAACAACATGGCGAAAGCCGTGCTGAATATGGAATAGGACTGATGAAGGGACTAGCTGATGTTTTCCAGCCACTTTACGGCAGTGCCTATTCTCTGCGCAATCTGCAATATATGCGCCAGTTTTACCTGTATTTCAAGGACTTGGAAAAAGTGAACACGCGTGTTCACAATCTATCATGGTCACATTACCGTATGTTACTTCGTGTGCCAGATGATGATGCACGCTATTGGTATTTGCGCGAAGCCTCAGAGGAAATGTGGAGTGTGCGAACATTGAGCAGAAATATCGGCTCACAGTATTATTATCGTTTGCTGCAATCTCCCAAAAAAGAAAAAGTGATTGCAGAAATGCAAGAATTGACAAGACCATTACAACAAGACAAGGATGAAATTGTCAAGAATCCTGTCGTGGCAGAGTTTCTTGGGCTGGGGGCAAATAATGATTACAGCGAAAGCGAACTTGAACAGGCAATCATTGACCATCTGCAAAAGTTCATCATGGAAATGGGTCGTGGGTTTGCTCTTGTAGGGCGCCAAAAGCGCATTGTAACAGATACAGCCGATTATTATATTGATTTGGTTTTCTATAATTTTGAACTTCAGTGCTTTTTCTTAATAGACCTCAAGGCAGCGACCATCACGCATCAAGATGTGGGACAAATGGACATGTATGTGAGGATGTTTGACGAGTTGAATAAAGGCAAGAATCACAACCCAACGATAGGCATTATTCTTTGTGCAGAAACCAATAAAGATATTGCCCGTTACTCTATCCTTAATGATAGCAAGCAACTGTTTGCTGCCAAATATCTGACTTATCTGCCGACCGAAGAGGTACTTCGGCGGGAGATTGAGCAGCAAAAAGAATTATTCTATTTGCAGCATAATAAGAACAATAACCAATAAGAACTAGAATAATGAAGAAGTTCTTGAAATACCTTTTTCGCATTGCGGTTGGCCTCTTTGCCCTCATCGGCGTGTTGGCTATATGTGCCTATTGGTATCTAGTTAGCTCCGAGAAGTATTACATCAGCATAGGAGAGAACGAGGTCATTACCAAAGAAGCGGAATTTGTTGATTTGCTCAAACAGTCCCCATTCAAGGCAGATACTGTTGAGTATCACTTCGCAATAGTTCAAGACTCGGCTCGTGCTCAGGAGATAAGGGATTATTTCAAGTTGGATTCGCTTTATCGCCCTAATGCCTCGACGTGGGAAAAAGCGCTTGCCATATCCAGGTTTGTTGCTACCAGCGTTCCTCATGTAGACTCCAGAAATTTGCCTGAGCATAGAAACGCCATCGACTTGTGGAAGTTCACCAAGGAAGAGGATTCAGGCTTCAACTGCCGCATGCATGCCATCCTCAATTATGAGCTGATGCAGGCCGCTGGCCTGACAGCACGTTTTGTGACCTGCATGCCGCAGGACAAGAATGATGGCGACTGTCATGTGGTGAACGAGGTGTGGCTTCCTGAACTGGGCAAGTGGGCATTCATCGACTCGGACATGGACGGGCATTTTTGCACCGACCAGAATGGCACACCGCTCAACCTCTTGGAAATGCGTGACAAGTATGCCGCTGGTGAGCAGATGCTGATGTATCCGGGCTTCAAGGATGCTACCACCAAACACGACTACTACTATTGCTACATGGCCAAAAACACTTATTGGTTCTCATCTTGGGAAACGCTCCATTTCTTCCAGGAGGACCGTGCCGACAAGGATTTTGAACCTGGCCATTATATCAATATCGTGCCCGAAGGCTTCACACCGTTCGGAAGATCGGACGATGAAGTCGTTACCACCGACGCCAAGAAGTTCTGGACAAATCCAGAATAACTATGGTAATCACTACACTTGGTACAAATGAATAACCAACTTTATAAATGTTGACAATATGAAAATAATGAAATTTATCGTGCTCGCTGCAGTGGCCTTGATGGCTGTCGTGTCGTGCACCCCGAAGAAACAGGATTCCAAATCCAAGGTGCTGGTGTTGTATTACTCCCAAACATCGAACACCAAGACTGTGGCACAGGAAATTGCCACTCGCCTCAATGCCGACATCGAGGAGATTGCTCTTGTGGAGCCCTATGACACCGCATTCCAAGCCACGATCGACCGCTGCAAGGCGGACCGAGAGAAAGGCATCCTGCCCGAGATCAAGCCCTTGAAGGTGAATGTCGCCGATTATGACACGATTTTCCTCGGCTATCCCATTTGGTTCGGCACTTATGCTCCACCCATTGCCTCCTTGCTGGAGAAAGTGGACTTGAGTGGCAAGTGGGTGATGCCGTTCTGCACCTTCGGCAGCGGCGGATTGGAGTCTAGTGTAAAGGATTTGACCGAGAAACAGCCCGATGCCAAGATTATGCCCGGTTACGGTGTGCGCGCCGCTCGCATGGATGCCGTGCCCAAGGAAGTTGAACAGTACCTGAAGTCCATCGGTTTCATTAAGGGCGAACTCTTCATGCCTGCGGACTTCCCTGAGCAGCATCCCGTCAGCGCTGACGAGGCTGCCATCTTTGACGTTGCTGTAAACGGCTATCCAATGCTTAATGCTAAGGCTAAGACCGTCGCATCGCGCACCATCCTCGAGGGCACCGAATACCTGTTCACCGCTCAGGACCTCCCTCGCAAAGATAAGCCTGATCTGCCACCCGCAGGCGAACTGAAGGTCTATGTCACGGTCGAGAAGGACAAAGCTCCAGTGTTCACCAAAGTGGTAAGATAAAAAAGTGTGTGCCAAAATTCAAGTAGATCAAGTTTTGGCACACAGCTTCTAACTCCTAATTCCTAACTTCTAACAAGTTTTGGGGTGCTCGGCCAGATAGCGCCACAGTGGTGCTGCCATGAGGGCCTGTAGTTGGCGGTTCTCGCGGAGCATCGCCTCGACCTCGTCGCGCGTTAGCAGCAGCACGGCGATGTCCTCGCTGGCATCGAGGTGCTGGTCGCTGACGCGTTCCACCCCTTCGGCCAGGAAGCAGTGGGTGATGTTGTCACAGATGCTGGGATTCTGACCCACGGTCATGATTTCGCGCCACGTTCCTCTGCCGTAGCCCGTCTCCTCGAGCAGTTCGCGCTGGGCGGCCTGCAGGGGTGCTTCGCCCTCTTCGACCACGCCGGCACACAATTCGTCAAGCACGATGTCCATGGCATGACGGTACTGCCTGACCATGACAAACTTGCCATCACGGGTGATAGCGATGATGTTGACCCACTCGGGGTATTCCAACACATAGTGCTCTGGATTGATGCGCCCGTCGGGCAGTTGCACTTTGTCCACGCGTGCCGTGAGCCAGGGCCGCTGAATGATGTAGCGGCTCTCGAGCGTGGTCCATTTCTTGATTTCCTTCGCCATAATAATTGTTGCTCGTTTATTATTATAACGTGGAATTACACGGAATGGTACTTGATAACGAAAAAATGAGTAATTTTGCACTCGTGGAAGTGAGAACAATTATAAAGAAAGGTCGAGAGGAAAAGCTGTGGTATGCCATCCGAGTGACCTATAACCGCGAACTCAAGGTGAAGGAAGAACTTGACGCTCGCGGCATTAAAAGTTTTGTCCCCATGCAGTATCGCCGCGAGGAACGCAATGGCGTGATGGTGAAACGTCTCGTCCCCAGTGTCCATAACCTTATCTTTATCTATCTCACTCCCAGCGAGATGAAAGAGTATAGGGAGACGACTGCCATGCCCATCCGCTATATCATGGATCGTGGCACAGGCAAGCCGATTACCGTTCCGAATCATCAGATGGAAAATTTCATCAAGGTGGCGGGAACATATGACGAGAAACTTATCTATCTTAATCCCGAGCCGGGAGATTTCAGCGAGGGAGAACGGGTCCGTATCATCGGAGGCGATTTCGAGGGTGCCGAGGGCATCTTTGTGCGTATCAAGCGTGACCGCCGCGTGCTCATCAACATCCCCGGTGTGGTCGCTGTCGCAACGACTCACGTCCACCTGTCGATGCTTGAAAAGATTACCGACCCCGACCCGAACCAATTAGACAACGCATTATAACACAAATATGAACGAGAACAATCAGAGAGTCGCCCTCATCACGGGCATTACTGGCCAGGACGGATCCTATCTAGCTGAGTTTCTGCTGAATAAGGGCTATGAGGTGCACGGTATTATTCGTCGCAGCAGCAGTTTCAATACGGGTCGCATTGAGCACCTCTACCTTGACGAGTGGGTGCGCGACATGAAGCAACGCCGCCTCATCAACCTGCACTATGGTGACATGACCGATAGCAGTTCGCTCATTCGTATCATCGAGAAGATTCAACCTGATGAAATCTACAACCTGGCGGCACAAAGCCATGTGAAGGTGTCGTTCGACGTGCCTGAGTACACTGCCGAAACCGATGCCGTGGGCACCTTGCGACTCATCGAGGCGGTGCGCATTGCCGGCCGTGAGAAGCTGACACGCATCTACCAGGCCAGCACAAGCGAGCTCTATGGCAAGGTGCAGGAGGTTCCTCAGAGCGAGACCACTCCGTTCTATCCCCGCAGCCCCTACGGTTGTGCCAAGCTGTACTCGTTCTGGATCATGAAGAACTACCGCGAGAGTTACGGCATGTTCTGCGCTAACGGCATCTTGTTCAACCACGAGAGTGAGCGCCGCGGTGAGACCTTCGTGACACGCAAAATTACCTTTGCCGCAGCTCGCATAGCTAATGGCCTGCAGGACAAACTTTACCTGGGCAACCTCAATGCCCTGCGTGACTGGGGCTATGCGCGCGACTATGTGGAGTGCATGTGGCTCATTCTGCAGCAACCCGAGCCTGACGACTTTGTCATTGCTACGGGTGAGTGCCATTCAGTGAGGGAATTCTGTACGCTGGCATTCCACCACGCCGGTATAGAACTTGAATGGCTGGGTGAGGGCATCGAGGAGAAGGGTATTGATAAAGCAACAGGCAAGGTGCTTGTCGAGGTGGATCCGAAGTACTTCCGTCCTGCCGAGGTGGACCAATTGTTGGGCGACCCTACCAAGGCGAAGAACCTTCTTGGGTGGAATCCGCACAAGACCTCCTTTGAGGACCTCGTACGCATCATGGTCGAGCACGACCTGCAGCACATCAAGAAAATCTACCACCTCACTTGATCCCATAATACCCCATTACACCCTATCAAACCCTATCAAGAAAAGCATGGAAAAAGATTCCAAAATATATGTAGCAGGCCACCGTGGACTCGTCGGCAGCGCCATCTGGAACAGCCTGACACGTAAGGGATATACCAACCTCATCGGCCGCACCCATCAGGAATTGGACCTGATGGATGCTGTGGCTGTGCGTCGCTTCTTTGATGAGGAACAACCCGAGTATGTCGTGTTGGCTGCAGCCCATGTGGGCGGTATCATGGCCAACCTGAAGTACCGTGCCGATTTCATCTACCAGAACCTCGCCATCCAGCAGAACGTCATCGGCGAAAGCTGGCGCCATGGCGTGAAGAAACTGCTCTTTCTGGGCAGCACCTGTATCTATCCCCGCGAGGCACCCCAACCCATCGGCGAGGACGCCCTGCTGACCTCACCGCTGGAATAT